>ERZ777306.1796-NODE-1796-length-31328-cov-17.432322_pt1 | contig 31328 bp, 37 predicted proteins | sample MGYA00374966_ERZ777306 | MGnify/ENA primary metagenome ERZ777306 (study PRJEB29329, sample SAMN06343882) | mouse gut metagenome | isolation source: Mouse cecum | place: Austria: Vienna | collected 2014-11-15 ... | reverse complement strand
CGGGGCCTCTCCCCGCCGCCGTCTCTCGCGAGCGGCGCAAGGAAGTACTTTACGCGCTTCTCTGATCGGTGTCAACTCGTTCACAAAATCTTGACAACTTTACTTTCTCGTCTCTCACCGCGAAGGGCGCTTGCGAGGTTGTCTTCCGCACTTCCAAAAAAGACAACTTGCTTATAATACCCATCTTCCGTAGAAGCGCAAGGGGTCAATTTGAGATTTCTTGAAAATCTTTCCTTTCTGACATCGGTGGAAACTTTTTCGCAAAGAGAGACCGCTATACTGGGCACTCTTAGCTTCAATACACGTTAAAGGATACGCCCATGGCCCATCGCAACCCCAACATCAGCGCCCAACCCTTCCGTTTTGCGATGGAAAACGGCTCAGCGGCTTCCATCCGAAGGGGGGCGCTTCCCCTTCCCGATGTTGCCCGTGAAGCCCTGCGTATCTTGGAGGAGTCCGGGGGCGAGGCGTGGTGCGTGGGTGGCTGCGTGCGCGACGCGCTTCTGGAGCGACCCGTTCACGATGTCGATCTGGCCACGAATCTGCCGTGGCCCTTGGTGCAGAAGGCGTTTCGCGACGAAGGCTGGGGCACGGTGGAGACCGGGGTGGCCCATGGCACTCTGACGGTTGTTCGGGATGGGGAGCCGCTGGAGATCACCACCTACCGCTGCGACGGCACCTACAGCGACGGGCGACACCCCGATGCGGTAACGCCCGCTGCCACCATAGAGGAGGATCTGCTGCGGCGCGATTTCACCGTGAACGCGCTGGCCTATCACCCCGATCGCGGCATCATCGATCCGTTCGGAGGCGCCGAGGACATCGAACACGGCATCATTCGCTGCGTGGGCAATCCGACGAGCCGCTTTTCCGAAGACGCCCTGCGCATCCTGCGAGCCTGCCGCTTCGCCTCGCAGCTGGGTTTTGCCATCGAGAAGACCACCTTCGATGCCATGCTGGCGTCGAAGCACCTGCTGCGCAAGGTATCGGGCGAGCGCATCTACCGCGAGCTGGAGCGCTTCCTCTGCGGCGACTACGTGCACGACGCCCTCATGGCCTGCGTGGACGTGCTGGCCTTCGTGCTCCCGGAGCTGGTGGCCATGAAGGGCTGCGAGCAGGTGACGAAGTACCATATATACGACGTGCTGGAGCACACCGCCTGGGTAGTGCAGCACACGCCGCCCGAGCCCCTGCAGCGCTGGAGCGCCCTGTTCCACGACATGGGCAAGCCGGCGGCGGCCTTCTTCGAGAAGCGCGATGGCGAGCTTGTGGAGCACTTCTACGGCCATGCCGCCGTGAGCGTCGTACTGGCCGAGGGCATTATGCGGCGCCTGCCCTTCCCCACGTGGCTGCGGCGCGACGCGCCGACGCTCGTGCGCACCCACGACGATGTAGTGCCGGCGAACTCGCGGGCGGTGCGCCGAATGCTCGGGCGGCTGGGCGGTCGCACCGACCTGTTCGAGGCGCTCTGCGACATCAAGCGGGCCGATGCGCTCGCTCAAGCTCCCTTCTGCGCGCCTCGGGCCGATGAAGCCGAAGAGCTGCGATCCGCCCTGCACGAAGTGCTGGCGGCCGAGGAGGCCTTCACGGTGAAGCAGCTCGCCATCAGCGGCAACGATGTGATGGCCCTCGGCGTGAAAGCCGGGCCCGAGGTGGGCCGCATCTTGGATGCCGCGCTCGGCGCCGTCATTGATGAGCGCGTGCCCAACGAACGCGAGGCGCTGCTGGCCTTCGCGAGGAGTGTGGCGTCAGCCGAATAGGCGGACGCCAGCCGAGGAGGATCCGAGCATAACGGGCGCGCGGCATGTGCGGCAGCCTGTCGCTCATGCCGTATGTTGCCGGGACGGGCAGCCCGTCGGCACGCAACATCTAAGCGATGAGATCGGCGATGAGCTTGACGGCGAACAGCGCGATGACCACGAGCATGATGGGGCGCAGGACGAGCGCCCCCTTTCTGTCAAAGAAGGTGGAGCCGAGCCAGTTGCCCACGATGTTGAACGCCGCAGCGGCCAACCCGAGGGCGATGAGCACCTGACCGTTGACGAGAAACACCGCGAGAGCCGCCGCGTTCGTAGCCAGGTTGACAGCCTTGGTGGTGCCGGCCGCGCTCTTCACGTCCTGGCGGCCCACCGCGGCGAGCAGCAGCATGAGGATGGTGCCGGTGCCCGGCCCGTAGAAGCCGTCGTAGATGCCCACGACCAGGGCGATGGCCGCAGTCGCTGCGAGGGCGGCGACCGACGGCAGAGGCCGCTCGGAGAACCGGTTGAGGTCTTTGGCGCGAAACACCAGCACAGCCACAGGCGGCAGAGCCACGAGCATGAACACCATGAGTGCCGTGGCATCGGCAAGCAGGGCCAGGTTCGCGCCCGCGGCCGAACCGACCAGGCCGCAGACAACGCCCACGACGACGAACCGCTTCACCATATAGCCGAAGAGCGCATAGCGCACACAGGCCACAGCGGTGCCCAGGGTGCTCGACAGCTTGTTGGTGGCGATAGCGGCATGGGCGGGAAGGCCGGCGAAGAAGTAAGCGGGCAGCGAGATGAGCCCTCCCCCGCCGGCGATGGCATCGACGAAGCCGGCGATGAGCGCCAGCGGGCACACGATGAGAAATTCCATGGAGACCCTTTCCGCCGTCCGTTCGACTAGACGAACTCCAGCCTCGTCCCTTTAACAGCCGCAGGGTGCGGGACACCGCGGCCTCGCGGCTACCCCTCGCCCCGGCGACGACCGCCATCGCTCAGACATGAAAAGAGCCGCCCGCAGGCGGCTCGTGAGTTCTTGGTAGCTCCGACCGGATTCGAACCGGCGACCTCCGCCTTGAGAGGGCGGCGTCCTAAACCGCTAGACGACGGAGCCACAGCGTTGTGCCTGTTGACACGATAGGCATCCTAACACAGCAAATTGCTAGAATCGCGAGAAATCTGACAAATTGTCTCGAATTGGCACAAAATGGCACACGGCTATACCTTCCTCGCGTACTCTTTCCCGCCATAGTTCAGGGCAATCCACCCCATGTTCGTCTTGCCCCAAGTGTCCGAACCGTCCTTGTAGGTCTTGGTTACTGTGGGCGTGGCGCCCTTGGAGTATCCGCCCACGCACTTGGCGTTGATGGAGTGGTCGCTGCGAACGTTCAGCCCCACATCCGGCAGCACCCTGTACTTGGCGGATTTGGCGGCAGCCGGCTTCGCCGCGCCGAAGGACTCGCCGCGCAGGTAGGCGTTGACGGCGAGCTGCACGGCGGCAGGGTCGTACCCCTCGGCCTTCAGCTTCTTCGTGCGGGAATCCCCGTTCCCGTACTTCCCGTCGGCCACGGCGGAGACCAGCTCCCGCGTCACCTCCTTGGCCGCCGTGGAGGGCGTGGCTGCCGAGTCGGTGTAGGACGGGCGGATGCCGCCGCAGATGGTGGAGTAGGCGCGGGTGCGCTCAGCCACCTTGCCGCCAGAGGTGTTGCCCTCGATGGTCTTCACGGTCTTGGCCTTGGTGTCGTTGCTGACCACGAGGCCAACGTGGTCGTCGGTGCCGTCGTCCTCCCAGTCGAACAGCACCACGTCGCCCGCCTTGAGCTGCGCGGCCGTGAGCGTCTGCTTGTGATGAATACTCGGGCAGTAGGCCCCCGGGATGCCGGCGCACTCGACCTTGGCCTGATCGAGCACCCACGAGACGAACATGGCGCAGTAGGCCACGCCGTTGGCCCCGTAGTCGTAGCCGCCTGCGCCGTCAACCTCGGACTCGTACCAGCGCCCGTACTTCGTGCCGCGCTCGGGGTCGGAGTACCGGTCGTAGCCGACCTCGGCCCGCGCGATGCGCAGCACGTCGCTAGCGGTCGCCATCTCGGTCCACCTCCCCGACGGTCTCCGCAGCCGAGGAGCCGCCCTTGATGGCGCGGAGCACCCTCCCCGCCTCCTGGGCGGCCAGGGTGACGTTGTTGTTGCGCCACCACACCCAGCCCATGACGGCCACCGAGGCGACCGCGAGCACGGCGTTCTCGATGCCGTCCCCGTCCACGTCGAAGCCGAACATGGCCCCGACGGAGACGGCCAGCGCCACGGCGAGCCGGGTCACTGCCGTGGCCGTCTCCGAGTTGATCTTCCACTTCTCCATGATGTCTCCCATCTCTCAGTTCTCAAGCCCGTCGATGCGCTTGTGGGCGGCCTTGGTGGACTGCTCCACCACGACCATGCGCTCGATGAGCCCGTTGTGCTTGTCCACGCGGTCGCTCAGCCGGTCGATTTTCAGGTGCAGCAGCTCGTTGCTGCGGTCCACCCTCTCAGTCAGCACCGCCGTGTTCTTGTTGTTGATGAGCATCGCGCCCCCTACGGAGCCCGCCGCCGTGACGAGCGCCGTCACGACGGATGCGATGATCGCCTCCACGGGCATCGCCCCCTCTCCTACTCGTTGCGGCAGATGGCCTCGCGCACCAGGTCTCGGATGCGCTCGGGCACGCTGTCCAGGCTGATCTCGCCGCGCTTGATGCGGCGGGCGTAGATCGCCACCATGGCGTCCTGCATATTCGGGTTCATGGCCTTACACCCCCTCTCCGATAGCCAGCTCGTACAGCGAGCAGATGGCCGCGTCGGTCGAGGCGATCTCGTCGTCCTTGGCCGCCAGCTCCTCGTAGAGGGCGCAGGCGAGCGCGTCCATGGACGCCGCGTAGGATTGCAGCTCCTCGATCTCGGCGCGCGCCCGCTCGGGCACCTCATTGAGCTGCCGCTGAAGATCGTCGGCGCGCTCCACGGCGCATATCTCGCGCGGCGTGAACTCGCGGTACACATCGCACGGGACGATGTGGAGCCGATCGTTCGGGTCGCCGTTGGCGGCGAGCCATCCCAGCGCCCACTCCGGCGCCTCCCAATGGCCCTCTGCGGACCGCGTGACCACCTCCTCCACATCCGCCCCGCCGCCTTCGTACTCGCGCACGACCCGCAGCTCGACCACCTCGGGCGAGTCCATGACCCACAGGGCCTCGATCTGCGCGACGGATGGGACGATCTCACCGCGCGCCAAATCCGGCTCCTCCACCGGCTGCATCTTCTCGTCCAGAACCATTAGCTCTCCTATCTCTTCTCCGTCCACCCGGCCGCCGCCTCCTCGGCCGGGGTCGCCCTCCGCCACGCGTACACGTTCTGGTACTTCGGCGTGATGTCGAACGCTGTTCCCGAGCCGGTTGCCTGGGTGTTGAACGCGTTGCAGTTCTTTACGCTGGTAGTCACGCTGTGGTGGTGGCTCGCCGACAGGCCGCTGCCCGTATCGCGCACGTAGCTCAGGCCGGTGGTTTCCTTGCGCCGGAACACCTTGTAGCCCGAGCCCGACAGGGAGCCGTTGTATATGTCGGCCCCGATATCGTCGCTCAGGTTGTTCATCCGGGCCGCCCCGTAGCCCGATGCGCCGGCCGTGTAGTGGTAGTGGCCGCCGCTCTGGTTCCCGGTGTTGACCGCGTTGCCCGCGTGCCCGTGGGCCGGCACCGTGTGCACGTGGCTGGGTATGTTGGCGGCGGCGAGCGAGCGGCTGTTGCTCCCGCCCGCGCTGAAGTTCCCCGCGAGGCGCAGGAACCCCTCGTTCTTGATCTCTATCCAGAGGCCGCCGAACTTCTGGGCGGGCGATGTGGGCTGCGAGCTTATGTAGATGTAGCCGGGCGGGAACAGGTCCAGCACGCGCCCCTTGAAGGCGGTGTCCCACCCGATGTCGATGCCGCGCTCGGGGGCAACGCCGCCTATGGCCGCGCCCTTGCCCGACGAGTGGAAATCAAGCACGTACTCGGCCACCGCCAGCACCGCCGTGGCCGTCCTCGATTGGAGCAGGTTGCCCGTCTGGGGCACCGGCGCATCGGGGTACACGAGGTCCAGGCGGTACTGAGCGGGCAGGATGGCGGCGGTCGCCGCCGCATCGTCGGCCCATGCGAGCGTGAACACCGCCTCGCCCTCGCCGATCTCCCACGTGACGCGGGCCTCGTTCACCCCCTCGCCGAGGAAGATCACCTGGTCCTGGACGACCTCGATCTTCGCGGCCCCCTCCGCCGGCACGGCGAGCGTCGCCGGGTCGAACCCGTAGGGGAAGCACCAGATGCCGTCTGCCTTAACGGCGGGGAAGAGGGGGTTTTCCTCCTTCATGGCCGCTATGCGGTCGTAGAGCCGCGTCGACTCCACCCTGCCGTCGTCGTAGGTAGCCGCGATGGCGCAGTCGTTCATGGGGGCCGGGGCGACACCGGAGTAGGGGAACCAGAAGACGAGATCGCCGGCCGCTCCCCCCTCGTCCAGGTCGAAGCGGGAGTGGGCGACCGTGGTGAGGCCGTCGGGCGCCTCCGCTCCCGCCGCCTCCGCCGACACGGGGGCCTTGCCCGCCCACCTGGGAAGCTCCACGCGCGACGATATCTGGGTATGCGCCCCCGTCGCCCCGTCGGCAACCCCCGTGATGCGGCTGGGCAGCGCCGAGGAGCCGCCCCAGCTCTTCACCTCGATGGACTCCGCCTTCCCGCCGGCGTACCGGTAGATCGAGCAGGTGGCCCGGAACTCGTGCTGGTGGTCGGTGTCGAAGGTCGCCTTGTCGGCCCGGCTCATCCACGCCCAGGCGAACTCCTCGCGCTTTCCCGGCGTGTGCTCGAAGATGCCGGAGTCCACGTTCTCGGAGTACACGCGGCCGCCCGCCGTCACCTCCGTCAGGCAGAAGAACGGCTCGGAGCCCTCGACGACGGCAGTGCCCCTCACCGCAACGTAGTCCCCGAAGTCGTCGTATGCCCCCACGTCGTTCACGCGGGCCACCGACACCGGCCCCATGGACAGCGAGTAAAGCAGCTCCCACACGGCGTAGAGGGTCACCGCCCGGTTCTCGGTGTACGACTGCCCCGGCTGCCTGGTCGCCGCCTGCGCCGTGGCGGACTCGGCCCACCCGAGGAACCGGTGCCCCTCGCGCGTCGGAACCGCCGTGGAGAGCGCGAGCGCCGAGTTCGCGTACTTGGTCTGCGCGGCCGGAGCGCCCGAGCCGCCGTTGGCGTTGTAGGATACCGTGAACATCTGCTCCCACACGGCGTAGAGGGTCAGCGCCGAGTTGGCCGTGTAGGAGGCACCGGGCGCGTAGGACACCTTGCCGGACGGGGATGTCGCCCATCCCAGGAAGCGGTGGCCTGAGCGGTTCGGCTTGGCGGTCTGGAGCCTCAGCTCCTCGCCGTACCACTTGGTCTGCGACGCCGGGGCGTTGGCGCCGCCGTTGGCGTTGTAGGACACCGTGTAGGACGGCTTGGCGGGGATTCTGAAATTCACGGTGCCGGCCTTCTTGTTCCCCAGGCCTTGGATGATGTCAACGCGGCACGGCGAGGTCTGCTCCGCCCTCCCCGCTGCCACGGTGTAGGACAGGTTGACCGGGAAGGAGTAGAACACGGCGCCCTTTAATATGCCCCTCTCCCTGTTTGCATTGAGGATTCTCCCGCTCACGTTGACGGTCTTGCCGCCCGCCGCGACGCCGAGCACGCCGTTTACCCCAAGAATAACGCTCCACGATATTGGAGTCGATATGCCGGCGTCGAGCCCCTTGGGCTTGATGTCCGACGTGGCGAGGCACCTGACAGCGCCCACCTTGACCGTGGCCGCGGCGCCCGAGAGCGACACACCCGCATCCACCTGTATCTTGAACGAACCGGTTATATCCCCGGACAGGACGATCTCCTGCGACGACCACCAGCCCATTACTCACCGCCTCCCTTCTCCGCCGCGCGCTCGCAGGTGTAGCTTATCGTCGCTCTCACATTGCCGATGACGCCGTACCCCATGGCGCAGACCGTGACCGCCCTCGCGTCGCTGTAGGAGCGCCACCACGAGAGGCGGGCCTTGAACTTAGGCTCCTCCCCCTCGAACGTCTGCTCGAACTCCACGCCCTCCACCGATGCGACGGAGGCCTCGGATAGAACCACGTCGTACTTCGCCGACTCGTAGTTGCCCAGCTCGGCAATGGAGAACGATATGTCGAACACCTCGGTTCGCGGGACGAGGGACACCTCGCCGTCGTCCGGCTCCTCGCCGGGAACGGGAATCCCGAACAGCCGGTACACGTCCCTCGGGATGCCCAGCGCATCGGCGTTGGCATCGGTCACCGTCAGGTGCTTGAGCGACAGGTTGCCGTTGAGACGCTTATCCCATAGGAAGTCGTTGAAGCGCATCTCGTCCATGACGGTGATGCTTGAGGCGTACATGGAGCGGTTCGCGAAGTAGCCTACCAGGCTGCCGTCGTCCACGAAGCCCATGGCCTCGTTGGTGAGCCTCGTGGACATGGGGCTCCCCCTCCGCCCCATGGTCATCCCCTGGGCGTCGAAGCGAATCCAGCTCGCGATGTCCAGCACGTCCCTGTTCGCCTGGTTGATCTGCTCTATCTTCTGCTCGAAGCTCATGGTGATGTCGTAGGCCGTCTGGGAAAGGTTGCTCTCGGCCACCGCCACGCGGTCCCCCATCGAGGCTATGAGATCGAGCAGCCGCTCGATGTCGCCCTGCGCCGCCTCCACCTTCGCCCGCGCGGCCTCCCAGTTCCTCTCGCCCTGGGCCACGGCCGCCTCGGCCGCCGCGACGGTGGCGCGGGAGGCCTCCAACTGCTCGGCGGTCGCATCGCCCGACGCCTCCAAATCGTCCAGCGTCTTGCGGGCCGCCGCCAGGGCCAGGCGCGCCTCCTCCAAATCCCGCTTCGCCTCGCCCTCGGCCTCCTTGAGGCTGTCAAGGTCCTCGGCCGTGCTGTACAGCTTCCCCGCCAGATCGCCGAGGGCCTTGTTCGTCTCATCGGTGTTCTTCTGGTACTCCTCCCGCGAGACCTTGCTGTTGATTCCCCCCGCCGAGGCCTCTATGAGCGCCCCCAGGGTGCCCTCGAACGTCGCGGCATCCGTCTCCACGTCATAGGAGTCCTTCAGCCCCGCGAGTACCGTTTTCGTGGCATCCTCTATGGCCTTGGCGGCATCGTCCGCAACGCTCCGGGCGGCGTCTATGCCCTCCTTGATGGGCTCTATCTCATTGCCGATGTTGTTGGCGGTTTGCTGAGCCCTTTCGGCCGCCGCCGCAGCGTCGTCGGCGGCCTTGTTCGCCTTCCCGATCTCCTCGTAGGCATCGTTTACGCCCTTCTCAACCGCCTTCACGGCCTCCTTGATCTTCTCCGCGCGCTCGGCGGCCGCCCGCTCGATCTCGTCTGCGGCGCGCTCGTCCACGGCCTTGGACGACAGGTTGCCCGTCACGGTCGCCCTGTGGTTCGCGATGCGGACGATCACCCTGTCGCCGTCGTTGAGCTTGGTCGTGGCGGTGCAGGGCGTCATGATGCTGCCGGGTCCGTCCAGCACCACGTAGGGCACCTCGGCCACGACCTTCACCGTGGCGTACTGCTCGCCTGCGGCGGGCACGGGCTCGGAGACCCCGAACGGGGCCAGAACCCTCTTGCTCACCATCATCGCCACAAGACCTCCGTGTACTTCGCCGTCGTTCTAACGAGGCACCCCGTCTCGGTGGCGATCTCCTGGCGCGCAACGATGGCGCGCGCGTAGATGTCGGCCCGGGCGAAGCGCAGCAGCACGCAGTCTCCAACCCTCAGCCCTTCCACGTAGTCGTGCTCGAAGACGACCTCGTGCTCCACGCTGCTCAACTCCGCCAGCCTCCTGGCGGCGTAGGCGTCGGCCTCCTCCTGAGTGGGGTCCTCAAGATCTGGGCTAGTATCACGCACTGTCACATCGCGGCCCCTGCATACCGTGGACATGGGGCTCGACGGGCTGTCGTTCTCGGCGCGCCCCACCACGCACGCCGCCTCGGTAGAGCAGACCACCTCGACGATATTGGGTATGCCGTACAGGTCGCGGCTGTCCTCCATATCGGGCATGACTATGGAGGCGTTATCGTCGCCGAAGGTGCGCACCGGCTGCATCGCCGCGATGTCCCTCACGGGAATGATGAGGATGTCCCCCATCTCGTCCAGGCCGAACTCCATGTCGGCCTTGGCGAGCGCCCCCGCCAGGAACTCCAACCACGACTCGTCTAGTTCCGCCACGTAGGGCTCCGCGAACAGCCTCACCCCCGCGTCCACCGCATCGAGCACCGGTGCGTGGCAGTTCTCGCGGGCGGCGGCGATGACGGATTTCACGATGTTCGCCCCGGCTGGAAAGAAGTAGCCCACGGGCGGAAGGCTGTCCATGAGTTCCAGCAGCGGCGAGTAGGCGTCCATGTTGACCGTGCGGGACCGCCCGTCATGGCTCCTGGCGGGGGTCTGCACAAGCCAGGAGCCCAGTGGGCGCTTGCGCCCGTCGCGGACGAGGTACACGCGCACGTAGGCCTCCCCCAGGTCCTCCTCGCCCCTCATCTTCGCGTTCCCCTTGATGTCCTGCTCCGAATCGAATACCACGTTGGCCTCGTCCATGCCCTCCAACAGCCGCATATCCGCCCATGTGCCGGGGTCTACCTCGTAGAACTCGTATGTATCGCTCACGAGCCCACCACGCATTCGTCCACGCGGTCGATCTGGGACACCTCTATGGTGCCCGAGGCCACGGCGCTGTCGGCCGACCAGTCCCACTTCACCTCGGCCATGGCCCAGTAGCCGGCGCCCATGGGCTCGCGCACGTAGCAGTCGTCCATCAGCACCTCCAACTCGCGGAGGAGGGCGACCGTCGCCGCGTCCCTGCGGGGGAAGCTGAACGACAGAGTGCATCCCGTTCCGAGCTGCGTGCCGTAGCGCGAGGCGGGGTGCCGGCGGCCGATGAAGGGGCGCAGCACGCCGTCCTTCGCCGCCTGGTAGCTCACCTTGATGCCCTTGCCCAGTTCCAGCACCTTGCCCGACGAGTCGGGGGCGTCCGCCGCCTCCTCGCCCACGTAGTAGCTCGCGGCGTTGCTCCCCGCCCATTGGATGACGATGCCGTTGCAGGGTATGACGCTATCGGACACGTCGTCGTAGTCGATGCGGCCCGTGCGCTTGTCCAGGGCGACGACGCGATAGCTCTGAGCGCCCAGGCTCGCGTGCTGGTCCACGATGGTCACCGTGCCGTCGTTGGGCAGCTTACGCGCGAGCGGCGTCATCGAGCCGTCGGACTCGTGCCGGTACACCGACAGCTCTATATCCGCCGCGTAGGCCACCTCCTCCCCCTCGCCGTCGCCCGGGTCTTGAGCGTCCTCGTCGGCCCCATCCTCGGTGGCCGCCGGCAGCTCGACGGCGAACGGCCGCACCTCGGCGGCGTAGCGGCCGTGCTCCTCGATGACGCCCTGCACCATGAAGTCCAAGGGCTCGAACTGCGTGTCGATGCGCACGGTGGCGGCGCAGGAGAGCGAGCTTGACATGGCGCAGGCGGCGATGATCTCGTAGCCCTGGCCGTCCGCGAGGGTGATGTCGCCGGCGGATAGGGCGATGCCGAGGGGGTCGGCCGGGTTCGCGAAGTGCCGCGAGTACACCTCCTCGCCGGCCGCCACCGCACGCTCCGTGCCGTCAGGGGCCACGACCGAGTGCTCGGCGACAGCCCGCACGGACAGGTCGATGGCAACGGCCCTCTGCGTGGGCGACTCAGGGTCCACCGTTATGGTGAAGGGGTACCTCTCGATGAGCGGCAGCACGTCGATGCGCACGGTGGGCTGCTCCCACACGCGCACCACGCGGTTCTCGCTCTTGGGGCCGTACTCCCCCGTCACCCCCGCCGTCTGCACGTTCCAGAGCACCTGGGCGCCGTCCGCGAAGGCCGAGGTGTCCAGCGTGTACTCGCCCTCGGCACCCAGCGTCACCACCCGGTCCCCCGTGCCGGGGTTGTAGGTGAGCCTCGCCGCCGTCTGGTCGCTTCCGTCGGCCGTGTTGTGCTTCCAGTAGAGGGTCACCTTCTCGCCCTTCACGGCGTTTACGGCCGATGACCACACGGTTGGCGCGGTGGGGGGCTTGCCCAGGAGAAGGGCGGCCGACAGCGGCGACCAGCCCGAGGGCCCCGTGGAGTTGACGGCGCGGACGCGGAAGAACCACGCCCTGGCCTGCGCGAGATCGGAGAAGGGTATGGAGGTCACTCCCTCCGTGCTGGCGGTCTGCGACTGGTCGGTGCCGAAGGCCCCCGTGTCGTCGGAGTACTCGATCTCGTAGGTCTCAGCGCCCGCCGCCTTGGGCCAGCTCACCACCGCGCCGTCCCCCTGGGCCTTGGCGGTGGGCCTCCCGGGAACCGCCGGCTTGGTCTTCACCGGCTGCGATTTCGGCGACCAACCCGATTTCTCGTGGTCCGCGTTGTAGGTGTTCATGATGTAGCAGTCTGCCGTGTACGTGCGGCCCGCCACGCCGGACTCCACGAAGGTGTGCTCGCCGGCCACCTGCCGGTAATCGGTGCTCCTCACCTTATCGGCGCTGGGCCACTGAATCGTCTTGCTGCCGCCCTCCCAAGACAGGCGGAGGAAGTACACGGCGGTGTATGGGTCGTTCGACTTGCACTTCACGGTGAGGGTCGTGCCGTCGTCGCCCACCGACACCTGGGGGGCGTCGGGCCTCTTGGGGGCGTGTATCGCTCCGGTGTTCGCCGCCTCGTCCTGGTGTATCTCCTTGCCCGTGTACCACTTGTGCTTCTTCTCGTCGTACTTCCCCTTCTGAACCTTGCCCTTGCTGTCCTTCTTGGGAACGTAGTCGATGAACTCGCCCGAGATCGGCTTCACGTAGCACCAGATGCCCGTGGCCCCATCGGGGATGTTCAGCGTGGCGTTCTTCTGCTCCTGGGTCGTCTTGCTCGTCGTCACATAGCGCTTGGCCCCGTCCTTGTCGAGCTGGAAGTAGCGCCAGTGCACCTCGTACTTCTCAGTCCTGGACTTCTTCTTCACCGTATAGGTCTTCGACGCCACGCCCTTCTTGCGGAACACGCGCGACACATTGCCCGTGGGCGGCTCCCAGCTCGCGTATGCGGTCTTCTTGTCGCCGCTGACGGTGACCTTGAGTTTCGAGACCTCTACGTTCTTGTGGTTCTTATCGGCCATAGCCCCTCCTCGCGTTCGACCTCTGCTCCATCCTGAGCGCCCTCGCCACATCGGCCACGGCCCTGCCCATGGCGCTCTCCGCGTCCACCTGTATGCCGTCGATGTAGTAGTTGTTGACCACGGTGGTCCCACCGCCGCCCATCTCGGCCGCCACGGCCTCTGCGAAGGGGGCGAGGTTCGGGCGCGTGAGGGGCACCACGGCCTCGCGGCCCGCCTCGCCCACGCCGATGATCGAGGCGCGGTCGAAGATGCCGCCGGTGGCGTACCAGTTCACCTTGAAGTTTGGCGCGCTCGGCGGGTCAAGGTTGAACTTGCCCGACACCTGTACGTGGGGAACTTTTAGGTGGGGCAGCGACCACGAGAAGTTCATGGCGCTCTTCATGGCCCCGACGGCGTTGCGCACCGCGTCTGTGGCTGCGGACATACTCGACTGGGCCTTGGAAACCACGGAATCGAAGGCGGCGTCCATAGCCGCCTTGCCCTGGTCGATGGTCTTCATGTTGGCAACGATCTCGGCCATGCCCTTGGTGACGGAGGCTTTCATGCCCGATACGCCAGCGCTCGTCGATTGGGCCGCCTCCGTCATGGAGTCGGCGAGGGCCTTGGACAGACCGGCAGTGCCCTGGCCGGCAGCCTCGGATGCCTTGGACACGGCATTGGTTAGCATGGTTGACATCGCGGCGCTTACAATCCCCTCGCTCTGCGCCACGCCCTGGGCAAGCCCCTGATCGACATTCGCCCCAATCTCGGCGAACACGGTGGACGGGCTGTGGACGCCAAAGGTCTCCCTGGCCTTATCGATAGTAGCCTGGGACATCGTTCCGACAGCGGCGGCGGGCATATCGGCGGAGCCCTCGATGCCAGACACGAGGCCCGCATTCAACTCGTGCCCCAGAAGGGACGTAGCCGCCTCCACGTCTCCTCCCGCGAACTCGAGGGCCATGGCATCTATCATCGCCTTTACCTGGTCCTTCGGGATGCCCGAGTTCGCGGAGATTTCGGCGGCGAGCGTCTTGGGTATCTCGCCGCCCTCGGCCGCCGCCTTCTCCGCAGCGGCCGTGAAGCTCGCCTTGACGGCCATCTGGTCGGCCATTAGCTGAACCTGTTCGACCGGCAGGCCCGAGGAGCTGGCGATAGACTGCGCCAGGGACTCGGGTATGGCGTAGCCGTTCGCCCTGCAAGCGGCCGCAACGTCCATGAGAGTTGGCTCAACATCGCCGACCATGGAAGCGAGCGTTTCCTGCACGACGGGAAGCTTCTCTGCGGCATTGTCGCCCATGTCTTGGATGGATAGGCCCATGGCCTCGAAGGCGAGCTGCACCCTCTCGGATTCCTCGTCGGCAACGATGGCGTGGTCGTCGAGCACCTGCTTTACAGAGGCAAAGGTACCGTCGTAGGCTGCGGCGATATCTGCGGCGACGCTCTGGTTCACCCCGGCTATCTTCTCGGCGCTAACGCCTACCGCCTCCATGTCCGAGGCGAAATCGAGGGCCGACCGCCCCGTTCCTGCCAAGGCCGCCGTGAGAGACTGGTTGTCGGCCACGGCGCGGCTCATCGAGCCAGGACCCTGATCGAGCGCCATCTGATAGAGCGTCTGCGCCTCGGTCGTGCTCTTGAGCACCCGCTCGCTTGATTCTAGGGCTGCGTTCGCATCGTTGAGAGCGTCGCGAAGCTCTTTGACCTGGTTGCCGACATCCTCTCCCGCGTCCCGCTTGGCCACGATGTCGTTGTAGGCCGCCTGGGCGTCGGCGGCCGTCTGCACCTTCTCGGCGTGGTCCTTCCACACCTCGGCATAGGCCTCCTTGTTGGCCTCAAGCTGAATCTGAAGCTGCTGGGCATCGCACAGCTTAAGAATCTCGTCCTTCGCCACAGCCGCCCCGTCGGCCATGATCTGATACGCGCCCTCCGAATCCTGCGCGACCTCGTAGGTTGTACCGCAGGCCTCGTTAACGCCCTGAACGGCGAGTTCCAGCTTGGCCACCTGCTCTGCCGACAGGTCGCTCCGGCCCGCCAGTTCCTCAATGGTGGACTCATACCCCTCTAGGGAGCCGACCTCCGCTCCGGCGGCCTTGAATATATCCCCGAGCGAATCTGCAAGCTCGGCATTGCTCTCAAGGGCCTCGTCAACCCTGCTCTTGAGATCGTCGATGGAGCCAGCGTACTCCGACACCGACACGTCGGCATCCTCGAAGGCGTCCTTTGCGGCCTGCGCCGAATCTCCCATGCTCTTCTGGGCGTCCTCTAGCCCCTTGGTGGCGGCCCTGTACTTCTCGCCGTGTTCCCTGGCATCGTCCATGGCACCGCCTATGGCGAAGAGGACTTCGAGGAGAATCGACATCGCTGCCAAGGGCGCGATGGTCTTGAGGGCCGCGCCCATACCCGCCGCCGCTATGCGCCCGGCGTTCATGGCGACCGTGGATGCCTTCACAGTCCCCGCCGTTGTCTTCGTCGCCGCTGCGGCCGTCTTCTGGGCTGCGGCGTTCCTGCCTGCTGCCGTGGCGGCGCCGGTCGATGCGCCCTCGACTCTGAACAGCTCCTTGACGAGAGCCTGGTAGGCATCGCTCTTCACGAGCTTTCCCCTGGCGGCTATAAGGGCTATCGCTCCGGCAACGGCGGCCGCGTGGGGTGCCACCTCGTCGAAGTTCTCGACCAGCCACTCGATGCCGGGCACCATATCCGACGTGATGAACTGCACCAGCTCGCGCAGGGGCTCGCGCACCTTGTCGTACACCTTGATGGCCGTCTCCTCCAAGGCCGAGTTCATGGCCGCGAGGTCGCCCCCCAGGTTGTCGGTCATCGTGCCCGCCAGGGCCTCCGCCGCGCCGCCGCTGCTGTACAGCTCGTCGCGGAAGGTCGCCAGCTCCCCCGAGCCCGCGTTGAGCAGCAGGTTGATGCCCTTGATGCTGTCGGCCGTGAAGGTCGATTGCAGGGCGGCGGCCTTCTCCGCGTCGCCCATGCCGTAGGTGGCCCTCTCCACGTCGGCCAGGATGGCGGCGAAGTCGCGGTAGTTGCCCTGGGCGTCCATGACCTGCACCTTGTTCTTGCCGATCTCGATGGAGCCGTCCTTCATCTTGTCGGTCATATCGCGCAGCATGGCGTTCATGGCCGTGCCCGCCTCCGAGCCCTTGAGGCCCTGGTTCGCCATCATGGATATGGCGGCCGATGTGGTTTCCACGTCCAGGCCCGCCGCGTGCGCGTTTGCCGCGCAGTTCTTGAAGGCCATGCCGAGGCCTTCGACCGTGGTGTTCGCGTTGGCCTGGGAGTAGGCGAGGACATCGACCATGCGGTTCGTCTCGCCCGCCTGCATTCCGAAGGCCGACAGGTAGTCGGTGATGAGGTCGGAGGATGCGGCCAGGTCCATCTCGCCGGCCTGGGCCAGGGTGAGCGCCCCGCCCACGCCGTCTAGCATCTCCTGCGCATCCCAGCCCGCCAGGGCCATGTATCCGAGCGCGTCGGCGGCCTGCGACGCCGAGAAGGTGGTGGTTGCGCCCAGCTCGCGCGCCTTGCCCTCTAGCGCGTCAAGCTCTTCCTCGCTCGCGCCGGAAAGCGCCTCGACGTTGCTCATGGAGGACTCGAAGCCCTTGCCGATGTCGATAACTTCGGCCGCCATGTCCTTCGCTGCGGAGGCGGCCTTCGCAATGCCGTCCGCCGCGAGGTTCGCCAGCGTTCCCTTGAGCACGGTGAACCCGCCGTCAAGCCGCTGCGCGGCGGTCTCGCCGTCCTCAAGGCCCTTCCAATCGAGCCGCTTGTCCGCATCGTCCACATCGCCGAGGGAGTCGCCGGCATCCCCGACGGCACCGGAGATGCCGTCCACGGCGCTCGCGGCCTCCCCCGCCGACTCCGCCACGCCGTCCAGCGCATCGCCGCGCACGCCCTTGAGGCTGTCCGCAGCCCTCTGGGCGCTCGCGGCCGCCCTGTCGATGCCCGCCGCCGCCTTGGAGGCCGCCTGGTCCACCTTGTCGATGCTTCCGCTCTCAAGAGCCTTGAGCCGGCGCCTCATATCGTCGAGCGACCGAGAGAACGCGCCCGTGTCCAATATTGCCTTGATTGTGAGCGAACCCGCCATCACATCCCCCTCTCCGCCGCTGCGGCGATGCCCCTGAAGGCGTCCGACGCAGCGTTCGACGCGAGCCTGTACCCGTCATCGGCCGCGCGGGGCTCCAAGGCCCACGCCCGCTTCATCTTGCGGAAGCGGGCCACCTCGTCCTGGTTGTACCTTCCCGCCCTCGGCTCGTCGGCCGTGCGGTAGTAGATCGCCTGCCCCATGGGCGTGTCGTGGGGGCACAGGGACACCATGCGGGCGTACTCCCTGAAAGACAGCTGCCGGGCCATGGCCGCCGAGGGCTGGCCGTAGGTCCGCCACAGGCTCGCCTCTATGTAGTCCGCATCGGCCTCCCAATCGACCCACCTGGGGCCTTCCTCCCCCGCATGGCTGTCGTCGGCATCTATGCCCGCCATCTCCCACAGCAGGCGGGAGAACAGCGACCCGAAGTCCTCCCACTCGTGCTCCGCCACCGCCCGGGGGTCGGGGAACAGGAGCTGCATGGCGCACCACTGCTTGACCCCGGGCTCCACCTCGGTGTCGCGGAACAGGGCGATGAGGCGCAGGGCCGTGTCGGCGTCGTCGTACACGCGGACGGGCTGCCCCTCGTGCTCGACCACCCGGAACCTGCATCCGTCCAGGTAGCCGATGTCAGAGCGCAGAGTCGCCAACGCTCCCCCTCAGGTACTTGGCGACAACGCGGTTGTCGTTGGCGGTCATAATGTCGTTGTACTGATCGAGCAGCCACAGAACGAGCGGCATGAGCACCACGGTCATCCTCGCGGGGGCGATGCCGCCGCCGATGTACTCCACGATCTCGGGCCACGCCTCCTCGCCCAGCATGATGCCGACCACGGCCTCGTAGGCATCCGCCAGAATCTCGCTGTCGCCGTCGCCCAGGGTGCCGTCCTTCGCGCCCTGGGAAAGCTGCACGAACTTGCCAAGGGCGTCGCGCATGGCCTCCGACTTGCCCGAGATGCCGGCGTTGGTGAAGTCGAGCGTGTATACGGGCGATTCCGGGGTGTCGTCCAGCCTGATCTGGCGCACCGCCTTCTTGAGGTTGATGCTCTCCATGTCCTTGTTCCTCCTAGAAAATACGAAGCGAGGGCCGTGCTGGCCCTCGCCGATTATCCAGGGGTGTCGCAAAAGCCTAGGCCGCCGTGACCGTCACCTCCACCGTGGCCTGCACCGTGGGCTTCGCGGCGGACTTCACGTTGATCTTCGTGGTGCCCTCGGCCACGCCCTTGACGCGGCCTGCCGAGTCCACGGTGGCGATTCCGTCGTCCTCGATGCCGTACACGACGGCGTTGGAGGCGGTCTCGGGTGCCACCTTCGGCTCCATATCGACGTAGGCGCCCACGGCCACGGTGACGGCGGCGGCCGTCACGGTCTCGGGGAAGGTGGTGGCGTCGCCTGGGGTGTAGGAGGGCAGGCCGTTGTAGTGCACCTCGAAGCCGAAGTCGGACTTGCTGGTGGGGTCGCCGCCCTGCGGGTCGATGTTGACCAGCGTCACATCGCCTTCGAGCACCGAGCCGTCGGGGGATGTCCAGCGGAAGTCGGTGTGGCGGCCCTGGTAGTCCAGCATCTTGGACGCGATGAAGTCCTGCGCCGGGTCGCCGTACTTGCGGTGGCCGCTGAAGGTGCCGATGATCTGGCCGCCGCCGACCTCCGTGTTCCCCAGCCCGTCGCCGTCGTAGTAATCGTCCTGGGCGGTCTTCTCGTTGCCGTTCCAGTCGGCGCTGTTGATGCCGGCCGCAACGCGCGCCCAGGTCTTCTCGGGGCCGTCGGGCGTGATGTTGATCTCGTACAGGTTGGTGTAGTTCTTCGCGAATCCGATATCGCTCATTCTCTCTCCTATCTCTGGATTGTTATGTTCGCCCGGATGCGCACTTCCCAGGCGTAGAACAGGCTCTCGTCCAGCTCGATCTCGTTTGCATGGCTCGCCACCTCCTGGTCTATGAAGGTGTAGGCGCCGCTCTCGCTGGGAAGCTCGGCTCCGTCAAGCATCTCGGCGGCCAGGCGGCACACGTCCTCGGCCTCGGCCTCGCTGCGCCGGCGCACCACCACCTGGTAGAGCACCGACCGCTCCTCCTCCCCCGCGTAGTCCACGAACTCGGTCTTCTCGGAGAGCAGCCGAATGACGACGCCCTCCTTGCCCGTGAACGAGTCCAGGCGCTTTGCCGTGGCATCCGGGATGCCGTGGGAGCGCAGGTAGTCCCTGGCGCGGTCTATGAGGTCGAATGTCTGGTTCACATGGCCCCCTCTATAATCTCGGCGAGCCATTCGCACAGCTCGTTCCCCTTCTCGGCCGCAACGCGCTCGTCCCAATGGCCGGAAGTTCCCTCGGTGGTCCAGTTGGCGCCCTCGGGCATCTCGTACACGTAGGGCGCGTAGTCCACGGTGTAGTCGATCTCCTCCCCCGAGGCAACGGCGCTGTCCCGCAGGGCCCCGGTGCGCAGGGGCACGTACTCCTCCATGGCGTTCTTCACCTGGTCGGCGAAAAGCTCCCTGGCCGATTCGAGGCCCTTCCCCGACAGGAAGCCCTCGATGCCCGACAAGTCCACCTCCACCCTCATCGCACTTCCAATTCCCAGTGGTGCACCGCGCCACGGTAGGTGCGGTACGGCACCGACTTGACCACCGCCACCTCGGGCTCGCCGTTGATCGAGAGCAGCGAGCCGACGGGCACGGCGAATGCCCCCTCGGAGTTGCGGGCATCCACGACCACGAGCCCCTTGCTTCCCTCCTCGAACACGTAGGCCCCGAGCCTAACCTCCGCCTGGTCGATGAACCGCACGTGACCGATTGCCACGGGCTCGGCGAAGCATCCGCCGCGCTCCCCTTCCACGGGGACGCGCACCTCCATGTCGTCGGGCAGCAGGTAGGGCGGCACCGGGGGAAGCATCAGCGCACCCCCGCGAACAGCAGGCCGGTTGAGAAAAGCTCCGTCTCGGCCGCGTCCCTCGCCGCCCTGTCCGGGGTGCGGCTGTCCGCCCTCACGCCCGTGGAGACGCTGAACGAGCCGATGGTCATGGAGCCGACGTTGCCGGTGCCGGTGGTGGCGTAGGAGTCAAGGGCGGCGCAAACTGCCCGCTTGCACGGCACCTCGTGGCGCTCCTGCGGCTCGTTGAAGCCGATGAGCCAGCCCACGGCGGAGGCCGCGGCGGGAAGAAGCTCCCCGAACGCGGCCTCGGTCGCTGTGCCCCCGTAGACTTCGGTGTAGAACTCGTAGTCGGGAACGGGAATCATGGCTAGGCCTTCGCGGCCTTGGCTGCCTGGGCGCCTCCGATGGTAGCCACGATGAGGTGGTCGATCAGCTCGGCGAACAGGGCGCAACCGCAGATCGCCACCGTCTCGGTGGTCAGGTTGCGGTAGGTGGAATCGTGGTGCACGCCCACAAGGCCCGTCTCGTCGGTGGTGAAGTCGAACGCCTTGGCGATGTCGGCGTTGGTCGGGTTGGTGTAGTACAGGATGATGTTCTGCTTCGCCGTGGCGTACACCGTGCCCTTGGGCACCCCGCTGTACACCAGCACGTCGTACAGGCCCAGGAAGCCCTTGACATAGGTCATGCCGAAGGCGGTCTGCACCGTGATATCCTTCTCGCCGAGGTAGCCGGAGATGTCCTTAGGGTTCACCATGTACAGGAAGTCTGAATCGGCCACAGAGTAGTCCTCGAAGAGCACCTGAAGCTCGCCCCAGCAGTCGGCCAGGGTCGCCTGCAAGTCCTTGCCCGTCGCAGTGGCGGTGCCGGTGCCCAGGAAGTCGAAGAAGTCCTTGCGGATACCGCTCTGGATGTCGCGGCGCATGGCGTCGTCGGTGTCGGTGACGGCCTGCTCGTAGCCCTTGTCGTTGATGGCCTCAAGGGTGGTCTGCTTGCGCCATTTCTTCACGGTCAGCTCGAAGACATCGGCGACCTCGGTCTTGTACTTGGAAAGCGGGATGTCCTCGCCCTCGCCCACGGTTCCGTCGGCAAGCTCGCCGGTGACCTTGTATGTCTTGACGTTCTGCCCAGGCTGCTTCTCGATCTTGCGGGTGAGGCCCAGCACCTCCATGAGCACGTGGATGTCCTTCTTGAAGTGCTCCACGAAGTAGATCTCGGAAGTGCGGGCGAAGTCCGCCGCCTTCTGGATGTTAGTCTCTGCCATTCATCTCTCCTTAGTTGTCCCAGAGATCAAGGTTCTCGGAGATGAGCTTGCGGCATTTCACCGGGTCCTTCTCCGCCATGATCTCCTCCTTGGTGAGCCGCTTCGCCCCGGTCGGCTTAAATCCCGTGGAGCCCTGCGACTTCTCCGACTGGAACAGCCACGGCTCGGCCTCCTTGAGCTTCAGCACGTCGCCACCGTGGTCTTCGAGCAGCGCCTTGGCCGCCTTGGCGTTGCGGCAGCCCGCCAGCTTCAGCTCGTAGTCGGTGCGCATATCGGCCTGGGACGCCTCAAGCGCCTCGATCTTCTCCTCAAGCGCCTTCTTCGCCTCCTCGGATTTGGCGACGTCCGCGATGGTCTTCTTGAGGTTCGCGATCTCCTCGTCCTTGGCCCTCATGTCGCGCTCGTACTTGCCCTGGCTGATGCCCGGATGGCCGTGCTTGTCCTCCAATGCGGGCCCCTGGCCGTTGCCGGCCGCCTGCTGGCCGCTGCCAGCGGCTCCCGTCTCTTCGGCCTCGGTGCCGCCCGTTTCCTGCCCAAGTTGCTGATCTGCCATGCCGTTCCTCTCTCTGGCGTTTGTTTCCGCACTTCCCTGTGCGCTTCAGGTGCGCTTTTTACGCGGCGCGTGGCGATGGGCCGTATTATCGGGGTGTGTCGCAAAGGGCCATGTACTCGTCGATGAGGCCGATGGCGTTCCGCGCCCCCTCGCATACGGCGGCGCACATCCCCTGCCCCCTCAGCAGGTATATCCAGTCGGCCTGCTCTCGCGTGGCCTTGCCGCCCTCGGCCTTCATCTCGATGTAGAGGGAGTGGTAGCGCCCCCTCGCCACGGGGATGCACAGATCGGGAACCCCCTTGCGGAGGCCCTGGCGCTTGAGCTTCGCGCCGGCGTACACGCTGCGCTTGCCCTCGTTGGGTATGTGGTACACGGGTATGCCAAGAAGCTCGCAGTACTCGATCACGGCTATCTGCTCGTCGGCCTCACTCATAATCGCACCCGCTCACGATCTCGTGACCGTCCAGGTGAACATCAACGGGCCTTGCCGCCGTCATGGGGTCGCCCGGCTCGCCCAACGTGCACCCATCGCTGCTGGATACGGGCTCGTCGCCCCGCGCGGTGCACATCATAGTCCTGGGCCTGCCGAACCCAACGCCGTCGTCGATGACGCACAGCCCGCAGGCGAAGCATGGCACGATGTTCCTCATCGCATCCCCTTTCTCTCGTCGGGGGAATGGTACGATGCTGTCGCAGGGCATGAAAAAAGCCCGCCGAAGCGGGCTTTCGGGCAAGTGCGCCCTACAGGAGCGAAGTGGCGGCGACGGCCCCGGAAAGCACAGTCTCGAATGCCTTCCCCAGGGCCTTCCGCACCTTGGCCATCGCGGAATTGCTATCGAGGAAATCCACGCCCTTGAGCGTTATGCGCAAGTCGTCGCACATGATATCCTGGGCGTAGTCCATGCCGGCATCGCCTGCCATGTAGCCGCTCTCAATGAGATCGCGCAGCACGGCGATGAAGTAGGTGGAATTGCAACCGGCTAGTTCGAGCGCCTTCGCGGGGCTTCCCTCCACGCCCTCCTTCAAGCAGGCATAGAAGTACGCGAGAACCTTGTATGCAATAACCTGGTAGTCGTCTTTAGCCATCGAGCACCTCGAAACTCTCTATCTCATCGACGTAGACGCCTTCGACATACTTGACCCCGCCCGGGGTTTCTTGCAGCACGTGGAGCATATCTCGCATCTCGTCGTTGTCGCAGCCAAGCTCGTAGCCGTTATAGGGCCCGACAACGGTATAGCCGTCAGCGCAAACCACACGAACGTTCTTGCCCCACACCTCGGGTATGTCCTCAATCATCATCGAACAAGGCACCTTCGTCTCTCGCCGGCACAATGTGAGCATCACCTTTGCTGTAATGAATTGTAAACCCTCTAGTAGGCCGTTCGGCACCATCGCGTCCAACTACATAACCGATTACATAATCGGCCATGCACTTCTCCCTGCCCCTCCAAACACCATGGACAATCGTGGCATTCCCCTTGCCCGCATTCTCGCGTATCAGGCGCTCAGCCTCTTCGACGGAGATCACCAGGCGGCTGGGGGCATGATAGCCCCGCTTCCTGACGCTTTTCACCTTGGCCTCGTACTCCCTCGTCCCCGGTATGTGCTTGTTCTGCTTGCCGGGGTTGACGGTGTTGGACAGGTCGTCGGTCGCCCTCGCCTGCCACTCGCCGATCGCCGCCTGGTAGCCGTGGGCCTCCCCGCTCCTTATGCGCTCGGCCCTCGTCTCGGAGCGCGCGTCCACGTGCACCACACCATCGGCACCCGCCTTCGCCCGCGCCTTGCGGTACGTGCCCTCGCGGTAGGGCTTCTGGCGGCGCAGGACGGCGCTGTGCTCCTCCACAAGCTCCCGCAGCTTGCCCTCGGCGATGCGGAGCCTGCGGCGCTCGTCGGCGGCATCGTAGCCGGCATCCTCCAACACCTCTATGACGCGCTTGCGCTTGCGGATGTCGTTCTCGTACCGCCGCTGGCGGCTCGTTAGATCGCGGGCCTCCTCTGTCGTGTACCCCGTGCCCTCCAACGGGTCGGGACGGGCGCTCGCGGTGCCCGGGTAGTATATCTCCACGCGGTGGCCGCAGTTGTACCCGCCGATGCCGTTCTGCAAATCCCCGGGATGGCAGCAATCGTAGAAGTTCGGGTACTCCCCGCTGCCCTTGATCTGGTACACCCTGCCCTGCCACGCCGCATGGCTCGGGCGCGCGTTGGCCGTGGTGCTGACCTTCACGAGGTTCCTCCCGTTGCGCTGCGCTATATCCAGCTCCTGGGCTATGAGGCGCTGGGTCGCCTCCGTGCGCATCATGCGCCGCACCCCGACATCGACGGGGACGCGCACCACCGTGCCGTCCTTGCGCTTGTAGCTGTAGGCCGCCACGCCCTCCTCGGCCATGCCCACCACGGCCTTCCGCAGCGCCCTCTCGTACCCCATCGTGCGGGCATCCTGCGCGGCCCTTGCGGCGTGCTTGGCGTAGATCGCGTTGGCATCGGAGCGTATGGCCCGCTCGATCTCGGCCACCCGGGGCTTGGCGGCCGCGCACGCCTCGCGGGCCCGGCTTCCCGCATCGGCCCTGGCCGCCTTGTCATACCCGGGGCCTGCCTTGGCGTTGGCCTCGAATACCTTGCCCATGGACGCGGAAACCGCCGAGCTGTGGGCCTCCGAGCGCCTTGCGAGGTACTGCCCCAGCTTGGCGCTCAGCTTAATCCCGGCAACCGCTACGCCGACCTCCGCAGCGGCTGAGAGCGCCCCGGCCACGGCCTTGAGCACCCCCAGCTCGGTCTCGCGAAACGCCTCTGCCGCGCCCTCGGAAAGCTCCTCCTGTTCGCTAGCCGAGATCATTCCTCAGCTTCCCCCTCTTCGCCCTCGGCCCGCCCTTCGCCGAACTCGCCGCCCTCTTCTTCGGTATCCTCAACGGCGTTCTGCGCCCTGGGCACGTTCGCCTTCGCTGTCTCCTCGTCCTCGTTGTACCACTTCATGCGGTACTCCCAGTCGTTGAGGGTCAGGTCAAGCTCGGCCAAATCCTGGGCCTTCTCGGCGGCGGTGTCCTGGATGATAGAGTCGTCGAACTTCACGGTCACGTCGCCCTCGGGCGGGAGCGGGACGCCGAGGAACGTGCGGGCGCAGTGCAGGGCGGCTGTGCATATCTGCGCGATGGCATCGCCCAGAAGGTTCTCGTGCTCCTTGATGGAGCGCATGAGCTGCGAGTTGTCGGACGATACCTCGGTCGCCGTCTTGATGCCGCCCTTCTCGTCGATGTCGAAGTAGCCGAGGCCGAACCCGCACTGGTCCCCCAGCGTTTGCAGCGCGGTGCGGTAGGCCTTGACCTGCTGCTCGGTGCGCAGCGAGGGGGCGAACTCCTGCACCATGTCCTCGCTGCTCCCCACCTTGCGGAACACCGTGCAGTCGTCCTTCCCGAACGGGATGACGCGCTGCCCCTCGTCGTCGCCGCGCTCAAGCAGCATATCGCTCAGGAACACCCTGATCTTGCCCACGTCAACCTCTGTGAAGATGGCGTCGTAGGCGAGATCGACCGACTGGATGACGTCAATGGCGTCCTCGAACACGCTCATCCCGTAGGGGCTGAACTCTTCCATGGTGTTCTCGATGGCCGGCTTAACGATGGCGAACGTGGGCGTGGGGCACCCCGTCTCCAACACGGGCAGCACCCCCTCCATCTTCACCTCGCGCCCCATCTCGTCCAGGAGCACCGTGTGGATGTCGTAGGTGCCCCCCTCGTTGACCAGGTGCATCTGCAACTGGTCAACGGGCTTGCCCCTCATGTGAATCCTCGTCGCGAAGGCGCACTCGGTCACCCCGTCCTCATCCCAAGACAGAGGTAGGGTCATGTTTGCGAAGTACCGGCGGATGAGCATCTTCGGGGCGGCCGTATCAACCCAGAGCGCCCACGCGCCCGTGCCCAGGCCGAAGGCCCGCTGCACGAGGCCCTGGCCGCGCGACCAGAACTTTGACCGGGCGAGGAAGCCCTCTAGCCACTCGTTGCAGGCCTCGTCCTCGCACTGCACGCTCGTCTGCTCGTCCATCAGCAGGCTGGACCACTCGCGGCACACGCGCTTGGCGGGCCTGACGGAGCGCCTGTGCACGTGGTAGAAGCGGCCCTCGCTGTCATAGTCGTCGTAATCGTAGAACTCCCCCGTCCCACGCATCCAGGCGTCCCACCGGTTGATGTGGCCCGCCATGGAGCCCCAGGGGACATCGTAGCCCCTCTTCTCCAAGTACGTGCCGATAGCCCCGGGTACGCCGTATCTCTCATCTGCCACTACGCGGCCCTCCTAACATCCTCCATCATTGCGTATCTCACAGCGTCGATGCTGTGGTCGTTGCCGTCGGGTATCTCGTCTATCCACTCGTCGTTCCTGTCCCGCTCGAACTCCTTCAGCGTGAACTCCTCGTAGGCGCGGGGGCACCGCACGGGGTCTATGTGGATGGCCCGCAGGCCCGCGAGGTAGCGGTAGCTGAGGTCGCGCATATTGCCCTTGCGAGCGGGGCGGGCCTTGAGCGAGTACTTGCGGCGGTACACCGCCGTCTGCTGCTTCCCGTCCGGCGTGTCGTCCGTCCACACCGTCTGCGCGTGGTAGCGCGGCTTCCCGCCCTCCTCGTCGGCGTAGGTGAGCGCATCTACGACCAGCCTCCCCGTGTCGCGGGCCTCCTTGCGGAAGGCCTCCCGCTCGTCGAAGACATACAGCTCGCGCGACCGCTTGTCGAAGTGGCAGCGCACGAAGCGCCAGGGGTCGGGGAACCATCCCCAGTCGATGCCGTTTCGGAAGTTATCGAACGAACGTACGTCCTCATCGCTCATGCGCGTGTCCCTGATGTTGTCGAACACGCTGCCGCCCGTGCCGGTGATCTCCCCCAGCATCTCCCAGCGGTAGGCCGTCTCGTTGGTGTCGCGCAGCCACTCGGCCTCGGCCACGAAGTCCTCGCCAAGCCATTCGGCGTGCCCCCCTTCGACCACATCCAGGTAGGTGCTGTGGTGCACGGTGCAGCGGGGCTTGCGCTCCATTTCGAGGGCCTGCTTGTTGACCCAGCTCCACAGGGTCTTAGGCGGGTTGTAGGAGTAGAACGTCCAGAACACGCTGCCGCCGCGCCTGAACGACTTGAGGGCGCTGCGCACGGCCTCCCAGGAGGCGAACTGGTCAAGCTCCTCGAACCAGATTATGGCGCAGTAGCCCTTCGTGAACTTCACGCCCTTCATCTTGAGCGGGTCGTCCATGCCCCGGAACACGAGCTTCTGGCCCGTGGGCTTGTAGATGATCTCCATGGGGGAGGCGTGGCAGATGAAGTGCCCCTCTAGCCCCAGGACGGCTATGGCCCAGCATACCTGGGCGTACACGGAATCCCTCAGAGTGTTGCTGAAGCGGCGCACCACCACGCCGTTCGCGAAGGGGAAGGTGATCATGACGAGCACGATGCAGAGGCTTATGAAGGTGGATTTCGTCGATCCGCGGCCGCCCTTCATCCACCACTCACCGCCGCACCCCGACATCACGGCCTCGAACATGGTGTGGAACGCCTTGATGATGAGCGGGGCCACGTTGACGCGGGGCCTAGCCATCGGCTTCCTTCGGGTCGAAGTAGAACGCGGGGGCGACCTCCACCTCGGCCTCTGCCCTCACGCGCTGCTGCTGGGCGAACTCGTCGGGGTACTGCCGCTCAAGCAGCCAGGCGGCGGCCTGCCACGTCTTGGGGGCGGTCGCCGCGTTGTAGATCATGGTGAGGAGGGATGCCTTGCGCTCGGCCTCGGTCTTTTTTAGGGCCTGACTTAATTGACGCTGGTTCTCCGTCTTCGGATGGTTCACCCAACGGGACATGGTTTCCTCGGCAATGCCGAGATAGGCCGCGATGTCCTTCTGGCGCAGCCCTGTCTTCTTCATCCTGATCGCCTCGGCGATGTCCGCCTTTGTCAACGGTCTTCTCTTCATGCCCGCATTATCAGGTGCTGTCGCATACGACGAGAAAGCCGCCCCGGAGGGCGGCTTCCAGATCGAATATGCGCCTGTACGTTCTAGGCTACCTTGTGGACGGCAGCGGTCCGCTTGACCGGCACGGTTCCCCGGAGGTCGGCGTCTGCCATAGCCAGCTCGTCGGCCACGCGCCGCGTCATCTCGTGGAGCACGTAGAGCGACTTGTCGCAGGGGTTGGGGCTTTCCAGCAATGCCAGCGTCAGCTCGGCAAGGCCCTCGGAAAACAGCTTCGAGTGGGAAATGCGGTCGTAAGGGTGCATCTCGTTCTCCATTTACAGCACCTCCAATTCGAGCTGCGCCTGGGGGTTGCAGTAATGCTCGACCATCCAGCGGAGTCCCTTGTTCGTGACCCTCGCGTAGGGGTCGAAGGTCTTCACCTCGCCCGTCACCGGGTTCTCCCGGTTGTCCGGTTTGTGGTTGTACAGGTACCCGCGCTCTATGGCCTTGGCGGTGGCCTGGTTCCCCTGCTTGGTGATAAGCTCATCGGCCTTGAGGCGTTCGAATAGCTTCTTCTGGCCCATCTTGGGGTCAGCCTGCTTGAGCAACCGCGACGCCTCGGTAATCGAATAGGTTCCGTCGGCGCTCAGAACACTGTCGGCGAATTGGGCCTTTGGGGCAAGGACGGCATTCCTCGCCTCAAGCGTTTTCCTCATCTCGCGTTCGGTCTTAAGATCAGTAGCAAGGCGAATAATGGTGTCGGGGTTCAGCAGGGCCTCCTCCACCTTTTCCGGCGTCAGATAACCTCCATGTTTGCGAATAGAGGGCAATATCTCGTGAGTCACCCAGCGTTTAAACGTTTTTGCTTCCGGCTTGCGGGAACCGAGTATAAGCGAATAAAGCCCTGCCTCGCTTACCGCATAAGCATTCTGCTCCCTGCCTATTGAATCGATGAGTTTAATTGAAATAAACTCATCCTCATCAAGCCTGCTCAAAGCCACAGTGACGTTTGACAAGCCCACGATGTCGCAGGCATCCTTTGCGACGAAGTACGGAATCCCATCGCTGTTGACCGATACCCTTATCTTTCCCAGCCCGTCGCGGCTGAACACTTCAATTCCGTTCATCGCGCATCAACTCCCGTGCCAGCAAACGCCTCGTACAGTATCTCAACCATATCGTTTGAGCCGTAAAGATCTTTGCAGAAAGCAGCACCTTCGCGCATTGTGTCCAGCACGCTAGATGGAATGTAGCCGAAAGCGTCACAGTAGCTCTTAAGCTCTTCAACTGAGACCACATTTCCCGCTAGCTGCGCGGTAGCTTCGAGCGTAATTAGTTCGACCCCATCTCTTACGCTGATATAACCGTTGTCAATTAGCCACTGTCGTTTTTGATCGTACAGTGTTATAGTTTGGATGTTCGTATCTCGCATGATACCGAACTCCTTTCTGGGGTATTGCCCCGGTTGGGTAGGGCGCTTACGTTTCCTAGGCGCGGCGCCCTACTCCTCTTCCTTCTTCCCAATCAGCTCGAAATACAAGTCTGACCGAATCCGCTTGTCCTTCATAGTGGGGAGCCGGACGACCATATCCGGGCGCTCCTTCATCACTTTGAGAACCTGCGGCGGCGACATACCAACGATGCGACCGAACTGCGTGGCGCTCATGAACGCCGGTATTCCGTTCGGGAATTCTTTCTCAACTGCTGTAATCATTTTTCACCTCCTAAACTACTTTTTTAATAATAACAAATGAACTTTATGAATGCAAATATAACTTTGGGATATGGTAGAATTCCCCAAGCGAGAAAGGGAACCATGGCATCAGAAAAAAGCAAGGTCATCGATTCCGTGCTCATGGGAGCGCTTATAAGGCGACGGCGGCAGCAATTGGGAATCAACAGGGCCGAGGACTTCGTTGCGTTGATGAAGAAGTACACTGGCTGCGATATATCGCTTCAAACCATGTACAACATCGAGCAGGGACGCTCAGAACTGAAGCTGAGCGTGTACCTCGCCATCACAAGGGTGCTCTTCTATGACACCGCGCACATCTACGACAAGTTCGTGAAGTTGACACTTCCCGAGGGGTGGGACGAAGCCCTTGGCATCGACCTGATGAATCGCGGGTTGATAAACGAGTTCAAGCGCGATCTGGAACTGGCCCAGGCCGGTATGTTCGCGGGCAGTGCCGACGCCGAGAGGTCTATCGACACCAGACGCGAGCCGCTGCCGTTCTAGCCCTCGCTCCCCCTCTGCCTCTCGTAGTCCTCCCGCAGCAGCTTCTTCAGGTAGCCGCCCATGGAGTCCTTGGTTTCCAGGTACTCCTGTATGTCGCGGTCGAGGGGCGAGAATATCACCGTGACCCGGCGTACGTTCTGCTTGTTGTAGCGGGCTATGGCCTCCTGCTTGGCCTTGCTGACCATGACGGCTCCCTTCGTGGTAGAATTGCCCCGGCCTGTTTGTCCGGGCCATACCTTCGAGGGGGAGGGGCCGCTCCATCGGCTCCCTCCCCCTCTCGCTTACGCCATCTTGCTCTTGTGGCGCTCGATGCAGGCGTCAATCTCCTTCTCGGCCTTCTCGCTGACGCCCATCGCCTTGATGCGCTCAAGGTCTGCGATCATGTCCTTGAGCATTCCGAAGTACTGCTTGTCCGTCATACCTTCTTGCCTTTCGTCCATGGCTGGGGCCTTTCCCCTTGCCTGTGGGTATATTATAACTTATACAAGGCAAGGTTACAATAGAAATTTCTAGATTCTTCCTGCAATTATACCGCATCGGGCACGTACACGTCGCCCAGGCGCTCGGCCGCCCTCCTGGGGTCGCCCTTGCAGTACACGAGCACGTTCTGGTGCGTCTTGCCCAGCTTCCTGCTCGCCTCGAACTGCTTGCCGACCCTGATGGGCAGGCTCCCCGCCGGGGTTACCAGGACGGCCTCGTTGTAGAAGCCCGCGCCGGCGCGGGACATGATCTCGGTGGTGAGGCCGGGGAGGTTGCGGTAGAAGCCCCTCTTGTCGCGCACATCCCCTATCACCACGACGGCGAAGCGGTCTTCCGCGAGCTTCGCAACGGCCTTGGAGAGGATGACCTCGTACATCTCAAGGAACCTCTCCCACGGCATATTGGATATGTCCGCCGGGTCGTCGCTGTACACCTCAAGGTCGGCGTAGGGCGGGCACGTGAGCATGAAGTCGAAGCCCTCGGCCGCCACAAGCTCGTCCATCTTTGCGCTGTCCCCCGTGACCCACGTCGGTGGAACGTCGCACAGAGCCTCGCCCTGCTCTACGTTGGCAGCCACCTGCTCGGCCCTCAGCTCCACCCCCGTGTAGGCGCGGCCCATGACGGAGGCGACCACGCCGCGCACGGAGCCGCCGGCGAAGGGGTCTATGACCGTATCGCCCTCGCGCGAGAACCATGCGTAGCACAGCTCGGTGAGAACGGGGTCGAACACGCTCGTTCCGCTATCGCTCAAGGACGACCCCCCCCCCGTGACGAGATGATCGCGCTCAAACTCCGCGTTGGACAGCTTTCGCCCGACCTCGCGCTCGGCGGCGCGCTTCTGCTTGTAGTAGTCGGCGACGTAGCCGGACTTGTTCTCAATTAGAACGCCCATACCATCCCCTGTCTAGCGGCATGACGCTGCCGCCCGGTACTGCCTTGACTTTCCCATTAGGCCCGCCTGGAATGCGAGCCCCATTACAGTTAGAGCCGCCCCGCAAGGGCGGCTCTCTTTATCTTCCATTG
>ERZ777306.1791-NODE-1791-length-31376-cov-5.322531_pt1 | contig 31376 bp, 30 predicted proteins | sample MGYA00374966_ERZ777306 | MGnify/ENA primary metagenome ERZ777306 (study PRJEB29329, sample SAMN06343882) | mouse gut metagenome | isolation source: Mouse cecum | place: Austria: Vienna | collected 2014-11-15 ... | reverse complement strand
GAACGGCCGGGAGTATGGCATAGCCATTCGACCAGTGAGTGAGTGCATAACTCAAAAAAGTGGCATAGCCACTTTTTGACACCCTGATTCTATATGTTCCATGGACGGAGCCGAGGATGAAATGGTCATAGCCGCAGGAAAATATCCGCGAAGGCGTACCCGGTGTTGACACGGATTTTCCAAACATGTTATAATTCAGCTTGCCGGAAAAGTCCGGTCAGGAGGATCATGAAACGAAGAAATCTGCTGCTGGTTGGCGGTATGGTTTTGCTGGCCATCGGGATGATGGCACTGTCCCCGCTGTTTCTCACCCGAACCGCGGAAAGCATGGTCATTATCACCGTGGACGGGCAGGAATACTGCCGCGTTCCTCTGTCACGCCCTCAGCGAGTCACGGTGGATCAGGGAGATGGTCGCGTCAACGTCATTGACATAACGGCAGAGGGCGCGGTGATGGCATCCTCCACCTGCGGCAATCAGCTGTGCGTCCACATGGGCGCCGTCACCCTGAACAATTGGGAAACGCGGCCCCAGCAGACCTATATCATTTGTCTGCCCAACCGGGTCAGCGTGGAATTGGCGGTGGCTCCATGAAAAGTCGTCTCCTGATGGCGCTGTGTGTGCCGCTTTTACTTCTGTTCAGCGCCTGCGCGGCTCCAGCTGAGCCCATCAGCGGCGTTGGCTACTATTTCGACACCGTGGTGACCATCACCCTGAGCGGCGGCTCTCAGGAGCTGCTGACCGAGCTGTGGCAGGCCTGCGGACGGTATGAGCGGCTGCTGAGCAAAACCATTGACGGAAGCGACATTGACCGCATCAATCGTGCCGGTGGCCAGCCCGTCGCGGTAGATCCCGAAACCTGGGCGATTCTGCGCAGAGCCAAGGAGATCAGCGCCATGACGGACGGCGCTTTTCGCGTGACCATCGCACCCCTGTCTGCTCTGTGGGACTTTACAAGCGGCGCCATGCGGATGCCCACCGATCAGGAACGCCTTGCCGCCCTGCCGCTGACGGATGACAGCCGCCTGATCCTGGGAGACGGCGGCACCGTCACCCTGCCCGCGGGGATGCAGCTGGATCTGGGCGGCATTGCCAAGGGGTACATTGCCGATCAGTTGGCGCGGATGGTTCGGGAGCAGGGCGCCACGGGCACGCTGAACTTTGGCGGCAACGTGTATGCCGTGGGGGCCAAGGATGGAGGCTCGCCCTACCGCATCGGCATTGCCGACCCTGCCCAGCCCGGTCAGGCCATAGCTGTCGTCAGCGTCAGAGACGCCTCTGTCGTTACCAGCGGCACCTACGAGCGATGCTTCACCCGGGACGGCGTGACCTATCACCATATTCTGAACCCCGCCACGGGCCTGCCCGCCGATACGGGCATCGTCTCCGCCACCATTGTTTCGGCCAGCTCCATGGACGCCGACGCCCTGGCCACTGCCTGCGTGGTGCTGGGCCGGGAAAAGGCGCTGGCGCTGCTGGAGCGGGAGGGCTATGACGGCCTGCTGATCGACGCGCAGGGAGAGGCGCAGGCAACCAAGGGATTCGCGGAGCGTTACGGACTGGCGCTCCGATGAACATACGGCACAGGCTTCTCAGGAGCCTGACACAAGGAGGAAACATCATGGATAGCAACAATGCCCGGAAGGGACTACCCGCGTTTGCGGTGCTGGGAATTATCGCGGTGGTGGCCGCTCTGGTGCTGGCTTTGACCAACACTGTGACCAAGGGCCCCATCGCGGAGCATCAGATGTCGGCGCTGCGGGCGTCCTTCGCCGCGGTGATGCCCGCCGAAAGCTATGCGGAGCTGGAGGTTCCGGAGAATTTCGGCGTGGGCAGCCTTTACGAGGCGAAAAACGGCACTGAAACCGTCGGCTGGTGCGTGACCGCCTCCGTGACGGGCTATGGCGGCCCGGTGGCCGTTACCCTGGGTGTGGGCACGGACGGCGTAGTGACCGGCTGCGTGGTGGGCGATACCAACTTTGCCGAGACCGCCGGCTTTGGCGCGCGAGCCAAGGAGCCTGCCTTCCAGGATCAGTTCATTGGTCTGGACGGCCAGAATGGCGGCAGCATCGAAGCGATTTCCGGCGCGACCATCACGTCCACCGCCGTGCTGGACGCCGCCAACCTGGCCCTGCGCTGCGTGAATGAGCTGGGTCTGAAAAAGCCTGCCGCCACGGAGTCCATCGTCACCTTCAGCAACAAGTAATATCTTCCGCCAAAGCGGCCTGGCTGCTTTGGCGCGTTTTTCATTTCATAATGAAAGCCCACCCGTTTTTGGCCGACCCGTCGAGCATGAGGAGGAAAAGCGATGAACCTTCAGGAACGTATGACCCAATGCCTTCAGCAGGCTGTCGCCAGACATGAGACCGCTGGCATCTCCGTGCTGGTGCGCCAAAACGGCAAGGAGGTTGTGTACAGCCAGGCAGGCTATGCTGACCTGGCTGCTGCCGCGCCTCTGCGCCGGGACAATATTTTCCGCATGTTCAGCCAGACCAAGCCCATCGTCTCCGCGGCGGTCATGCTGCTGATGGAGCGCGGCGAGCTGGATCTGATGACGCCGGTGTCCGCCTTTCTCCCCGGCTTCCGCCAGCAGAAGGTGGCTACGCCGGAGGGCCTGGTTCCCGCCCATCGGCCCGCGCGCGTCATGGATCTGCTGGGCATGACGGCAGGCCTGAGCTACCCCGGCGACGGAGACGAATCCGACCGCGCCGCCGCCAGGCTGTTTGCGGAAGTCCACCAGCGCATCGAGGCCGGAAACGGCATGACCACCCAGGAGCTGTCCAACCGCATCGGCGAATTGCCCCTGGCCTTTCATCCGGGCGCCCACTGGCGGTACAGCACCTGCGCCGACGTGCTGGGCGCGGTGATCGAGATCGTCTCCGGCAAGCCTCTGGCCGACTTCCTTCAGGATGAATTTTTTACCCCGCTGGGCATGGAGGACACCGCTTTCTTCGTCCCTCCGGAAAAGCAGGAGCGCCTGGTGACCGCTTATCGCCGGACACCCGAGGGGCTGACGCCCTTCCGTCAGATGTTTTTCGGCATCGGTGATTTCGACCGCATGCCTGCCTACGTTGCCGGCGGCGGCGGACTTCGCTCCACCATGGACGACTATGCGGCCTTTGCCGACATGCTGCTCCACGAGGGTGCCTGGGGCGGACGGCAGCTCCTGCGCCCTGCCACAGTCCGCTGGATGACTCAGCCCCAGCTGACGGCCGGCCCCTTCGCTGACATGGGCGACTGCCGGGATGGCTTCAGCTATGGCAAGCTGATGCGCGTGTGCGTCGAGCCAGGGCTTTGGGCCGGTCTGGCCCTTCGGGATGAATACGGCTGGGACGGCATGATGGGCACCTACTTCGCCAACATGCCCCATGAGCGTCTGAGCCTCCTGGTGATGCAGAACGCCGTCCACGGCGCCTTCGATCCCGTCATCCGCAAGGTGCGAAATATTGTCCTGTCCGAGCTGGGGTAAGGGGCGGGCGTGGGGCAGAAGTGCGCGGGTAAGGGATGACAGCCTCGCCGCCGACAATCGGAAATCCCCTCTTGCCAGGCGCAGCACGGGGCGAAGCCCTTTTTGCCCCCCTTACCCCTTCACCCCTCCATGGTGCATAATATCCCCATCAATCCCTCACCACCGGCCAGGGCGGCGATCAGATGTATCTGGTGAACCGGCAAGGTGAGCGGCGCATCGACCGAACCGGCCTGACCGGCGCGCCCTTTCTCCCCAACTCATCCGCGACTGTATGGAGCACCGAAACCGCCATGACCAAGGAACACACCTTCAGCGAGGCGGAGCTGTGCCCTCAGGCCAAGGCGATGGCGGATCAGCATCGGAACAAAACCAGGTATCATCATCCCGGCGGAACAGCAGCCATTGCGGCCTGTTCTGGCGGGATGTTTGCCTTGGTTCAGGCGGCGCGGCATTGTAGAAAAGATTACAAAATGCCTGTTATACCCTGACAATGTTCCTCATACTTTGTGCTCGTCTTGTTCAAATTTTAAACCGTTTTTGACCGTTATATATTGACAATACGCTCATACTGTGGTATAGAGCAAATAGCGACTGTTGGCTGGCATATTTTACAAACCAAAGGGAGGAGAGCGCATGAAAAAGCGGACTGAATGGCTTACGACGATCCTGGTAGTCTTTTTACTCTTTTTGCCCTCTTTCTATATGGCAGAATCTTTGGTATACAATGCATATTGACCTGTAAACGTATACAGCATTAAAACAAATGTTGTAAAGATTGTTAACTTTAGTATCCTTTTAGCGGTGTATTGCGCGTAATATGCAAGCGGAAGAAGACTGTATGGCAAATCTGCACAGCATGCCCTAAAACAGAATGACAACCCAGATCCAAATAACCATACATACTTCTACTTTTAACAATTTTATTATGAATAATATCACTCGGAATAAAACCCTGTACCCAGTACTTCTGCCATAATCGTGAGGATAAAGCTCCTTTTCAAAGATGACTTGTTGTTGTGAGTTGGTATGAAAAGTATGATTCTTGCGTTGGTTTTTACAGACTAATCAACCGTTGATACCGCACACATGCTGATCAGATCGTTATTTGCGGAGGTGATTGATTGTGAATAAAAGACGGCTGTCCTGCCTTGCCGCGTTGCTTATGCTGCTGGCCTGCTGGGGCTGCGGCTCGGACACGGCCACTGATGCAAGCACCCTGACGCTATCCGGCGGGTTAAGTGGAAACGATATTGCGCAAAACGCCGCCCAATCCGTCAACGTTGCCCTGCGGGAGATGGATAACTTTTTCTTTACCGACACAATGCTTCTCAACCAACTGGTGACGCATGACAAAAGCGTGGACATTTACTATGTGGAGGGAAGCATGGTATCCACCGACATCATCTTCCGCAAGGACTTTGCCGCGCCCATTGTTCACCCGGAGCTGGCCGAGGACATCGCGGGTATGTACCGTCCCCTTCGGGAAGCAGTCACGAAGGAACAGACGATCATGGGCATGCCGATCTATGTTGCCGCCCAGGAATACTGCCTGGCCTATGATCTTACGGTGTATGATATGTGCTTGGAGGAAGGCTATGCTCTTCCGACCTCCTGGCTGCAACTGCTGGAGCAGATCGCTCAGTGGGACGAGACGCTGTGGCAGCGGCAAATCACGCCCGTGGGCATGGATGCGCGCAAACTTGTACAGATTACCCTGGACTATATCATGGCTCAGCAGCAGGCCAAGGGAGGCGAAATCGGATTTTCGGCAGAGGACAACGTAGCGTTGATCGACGTAGCCTATCGAGCCGGGCAGGCCATGTCGGCCCATCAGATGGATCGGAAGGAGCACATCCTCTTCCGGCGTCAGGGGCTCACTGTCGGCCATTCGGAAATGGAAGGCCTGCACACCTACGCCATGCCGCTGCGCGATGAAGACACTCCCATCATTCCGCTGCGGATTTGTGTGGCTTTTATCAACCCATACAGCCCCAAACAAGACCTGGCGCAGGCCTATTTGGCCGCCTATTACGACCAGATGGATCCTATGCTGCGGATGGCCCTTTCGCCGCAGGCCAATCAAACCATGGAGAGCCCCCAGGCCCTTGAGCAGATGAAGCAGCTGCAGGAAACCATCCAGTGGCTGGAAAGCGCCCTGGTGGAAGCCGAAAGCGCTCCTGACAAAAAGGAGCTGGAAACGCAGCTGGCGGAATGCCGACGGCAGTTGGAGCTGGCGGAGAAGAACCGTTATCAGGTGGATGAGGCCAGCCTGGCCGCCTATGGGGAGACCATGCAATACGGCGTTGTGCTTACCGAGCAGCTGTGGCAGGATCAAAGCGTTTCCCAGCTGATCGAGCAGCTCGTTCAGGGGAAGATGACGCCGCCCGACTTTTGCCGGGAGCTGGAGCGCGTGGTGCAAATGAAGGAAGCGGAGCGCGGCTGATTCTTCGCCCGCGACGCCCGCCGGGGAACGAAATTTCTGAACATCGTCGCTTTCAGAAGCATGACAAACCAAAGTTCAGCAATTGAGGCCATTCAGCCCATAGGCAAAGTCCGGCGCTCGGCAAAACTGCTTGCCCCACCTGCCCTCCTTGGTGTATAATAACCCCATCAAACCCAAGGGAGGCCCCCGCCATGCAGCACTACGCCCTCATCGGTGAGCACCTGGGGCACAGCCTGTCCGTCCCCGTCCATGAGGCTATCTTCCGGCATCTGGGCATCCGGGCGGATTACCGTCTGATCGAAATTCCGCGAGAGCGCTTCCGGGAGGAGGTTCCGCGCCTGATGGCCGAGCTGGACGGCTTCAACGTGACCATCCCCTACAAGCAGGAGATTCTTCCCTTTCTGCGGGACATGGATGACGCCACCCGGGCCATCGGCGCGGTGAACACCGTCACCCGGGACGGCCGGGGCCACAACACCGATGTGCCCGGCTTCATGGACGAGCTGCGCCGAGGGGGGATCGAGCCCAGCGGCAAGCCCTGCTTCGTGCTGGGCACCGGCGGGGCGGCCAAAGCCGCGCGAGTAGCCCTGGAACATATGGGCGCCACCAGCGTGACCATGGTTTCCCGCCATCCCCAGGAGGAGGACGAAATCGACTACGCCGCCCTGGATACAGCCTTCAGCGGCGTGCTGGTCAACGCCACGCCGGCAGGCATGTGGCCGGACGTGGACGGCTGCCCCATCCGCCGCGAAGCCCTGGACGCCATTCTCCGGCGAGCCGCCGGGGTGGCCGACATGATCTACAATCCCCCGGAGACCGTGCTGGTGCGCGCCGCCCGGCAGCGGGGCATCCCCGCCTGCATGGGCATGGGGATGCTCATCGCCCAGGCGGTGGAAGCCGAGAAATTATGGCAGGGCTGTCCCATGCCCGATGATCTTGTGGATACTTTGACCAAGGAGCTGACCCCGCAATGAAGAAAATCCTGATCCTCAACGGCCCCAACATCAACCTGACCGGCCTGCGCGAAAAGTCCGTTTACGGCGCGAAGACCTTTGACGACCTGATGGCCCTGTGCCGCGAGGAGGCCCAGCGGCTGGGCGCTGAACTGCGCTGCGTCCAGTCCAACCATGAAGGGGCCCTCATCGACGCCCTTCAGCAGGCGTACTTTGACGGCTTTGACGGCGCGGTGTTTAACCCAGGGGGGTACACCCATACTTCCGTCGCCCTGCATGATGCCATCGCGTCGGTGCCCATGCCGGTTATCGAGTGCCACATGAGCAACGTCCACGCCCGGGAGGCCTTCCGCCATGTGTCCATGACAGCCTCGGCCTGCCGCGGGCAGATTGTTGGTTTCGGTTTTTACGGGTACATTATGGGCATGCGGGCCCTGCTGGAGGCCGCTTCGGTCTGACGGTACGCAGAATTTACATTTCCCTGGCACGTTTGCTTGACAGGCATACCCCTTCACGGGTACAATAGGATTGATGATTTGTACGCTTCACCAAGCGTCAATCGACCGATGCCATGCCTGTCCGGGCGCGGAAGGAGGATGGGCGGATGCGTTCCGCCCAAAAAGATGCCATGACAAAACGACGGCTGATTGTATGTCTGATGACGGTTCTGCTGACGCTGGGCCTGTTTGCGGCCGCTCAGGCTGCGGAAACCGATAACCTCAAACTGGCCATGGAGCTGAGCACCTATGATTTCGCGGCCCCGGGCGAGGTGACGGTCACCATTGAGGTGACCAACACCGGCGAGAGCGAAATGCCCAGCCCCATCACCCTGTATTATCCTGATGGCAAGCAGGTGGAGGAATTCGGCGCGCCTACCCTGGCGGCTGGCTCCTCCAAGCGCTGGAGCGGCGTGTGGAACGTCACCCAGGATGAGCTGAACAACGGCAAGGTCATCTTCAAAATCCGTTATTCCGTCCTGAATGACAGCGGCGAAATGATGAACAAGGAGCTGAACTTCTCCCGCAGCATCGCTTATGCCGGCGCTGTTACGGCGGTGGAGGTCAACCGCATCATTGTGCCCACCACCGCAGGCGAGGGGCAGAAGGTTACCGTGACCTACGACATTGTTAACACCGGCAATGTAGACATCACGGATGTATCCATCAAGGAAAACAGCGGCATTTCCACCCGCAGGGGCTCCATCAGCTCCGTTCCCGCGGGCGAAAAGGGCAGCTATACCTTCACCACCACCATGAAGAAGAAAGACCTCACCAGCGAGGCCACCATCACCTACAAGGCGGGCGGCAAGACCAATACCGTCAAGAAGGACAAGGCCACCATCAAATACGGTGAGATCAACCTCTCCGCCGCTCTGTCCAGCGACAAAAAGGGCGGAGCCCCCGGCGAAACCGTCATCCTGACCCTAACCCTGAAAAACACCGGCAAGGCTGATTTTCAAAACGTCACCGTTTCCGATCCCACTCTGGGCGAGGTCTTTACCGGCCTGAGCATCCCCGCCGGACAGACTGTCACCCAGCAGCGCGAGGTCACCATGAGCAGCGCGGCGGACTATCAGTTCACCGTCACCGGGACGGACACGGAAGGCAACGCGGTGGAAACCGTCACCGATCGGGTTGACCTCAAGGCCATCGACCCCACCCAGCGGGTCATCCTGGAGGTCAGTGCCTCCGCCGACCGGGACACCATCTACCAGCTGCCCGGCATCGTCAAGTTTGTAGTGCGGGTCACCAACACCGGCGCGGCGGAAGCCAAGGACGTGACGGTCTCCGCCTCCGGCGTGACGCTGGCCACCTTCCCCTCCATCCTGGCCGGGGAAACCCGAGAGCTCACGCGGGATGTGAGCGTCTCCATGGCAGGGCAGTACCGCTTCGACGCCTCCGTGAAAAACCAGCTGGACGAGACCGAGGTCTTCAACAGCAACATCATCCCCATCGCCTATGCTCAGCCCACCGCCGTACCCACCGAGGCGCCGATCATCACACCGCCCCTGCCCCAGCACGAGGAAATTCCCACAGCTGACGGTCTGCCGGAGTATGTAGGCAGCATCCAGCAGGTACTGCGGGCGTTGTACTGGGTGTTCATGGTGCTGGCCATCATCAGCTTGGCGCTGTTGGCCGCAGGCGTGGTGCGCCGCATTCAGGCCAATGTGGCTTCCTCCAAGGCCCAGGATCACCTGGAGCGCAGCGGCTCCCGGAACTACACCCAGCCCGGCCAGCACAAGCCGTCCAAGCCCGAGGCCGTGACGACAGCCGCGGCGCCGGATAGTGAAGCGGCGGAAGCCGACCAGTCCGAAGCCGCCGAGGAAACGCCGGACGAGCCCGTGCAGGATCAGGCGTCCATCGAAGCAACACTGCGGCAGCTCTACCCCAACACCGCCGCCCGGATGCAGCTTGATCCCACCGTCACGGTGGATGGCGAGGACGAATCCGAACTGAGCGACGATGCAGACCTGCCTTCGGACGAGACGGAAACCACTGCGCCGCAGGAAGACGAGGCCAGCACGGATGAAGCCGACCTCCCCATGGAAAACAAGGAGCCTGCCTCTGAAGAGGCGCCGGTTCGCCAGCGCCGGAGCCAGCGCCGCGGTCAGCATTAAGTCATCCCTTCTCACACCCTGCCCCCATGGGGCAGGGTGTTTTTTATGCCGCGGCGGGCCTCCTTGCCTTTGCCGGACATGATTTTCAACTGTTGTTTACGGTCGCAAATTTTCCTTTTGAGAAATTTCCATGGTGCTATTGACAAATGATAACGTTAACATTATAATGATCTTGACAACATGACTGGGAGGCGTTGACCGTGGAGCAAGCGCGCAGAAAACCCCTATGGCAGCGGATTGTCGTCAACTGGCGGCTCTATCTGCTGCTGGTGCCCGTGCTGGCCTATTATATCCTATTCCATTACCTGCCCATGTACGGCATTACCCTCGCCTTCAAGCAGTATGACGCCCGGCTGAGCATTTTCGGCCATGACTGGGTGGGGCTGAAGTATTTCCGGCAATTCTTCTCCGCCTACGGCACCTGGGACATCATCCGCAACACCCTGGTACTGAGTATTTACGGCATTGTCGCGGGCTTCCCGGTGCCCATCATCCTTTCGCTGATGCTCAACGAGGTACGCAGCAAGAAGTACAAGAAGCTGGTGCAGACCGTCACCTACGCCCCGCACTTCATTTCCACCGTGGTTTTCGTCTCCATGATTACTACCTTTCTCAATCCCGACAGCGGCATTATCAACCTGCTCATCCGCAAATTGGGCGGCTCCCCAGTGCATTTCATGCAGTACGCCCAGTACTTCAACACCATCTACGTCCTCTCCGGCATCTGGCAGGAGGCCGGCTGGGGCTGCATCATCTACATCGCGGCTCTTTCCTCCGTGGACCCCGAGCTGTATGAAGCCGGCTACATTGACGGCATGAACAAGCTGCAGAAAATATTCCACATCGACTTCGTGGCCATCCGCCCCACCATCTGCATCATGCTGATTATGTCCGCCGGCGGGGTGATGAGCGTGGGCTTTGAAAAGGTCTGGCTGATGCAGAATAACCTGAACATCTCCTCCTCCCAAGTCATCAGCACCTATGTATACAACGTGGGCCTGATGAGCAACAAGTTCAGCTACGCCACGGCCATCGGCCTGTTCAACTCTGTCGTCAGCTTCGTGATGCTCGTCATCGTCAACACCATCGTGCGCAGGCTGGGAGGGACAAGTCTATGGTCAACACACAGCGCCAGGCCCGAGGCAGCAGGATCCGTCCCTCCGCCTTCGATCGGGTGTTTAACGTTATCAATATCGCGCTGATTACCCTGGTGCTGCTTCTGGTGGCATATCCGCTGCTCTACGTTGTCAGCGCCTCCTTTTCCGATCCCATTCTGGTTTCCTCCGGTCGGGTGCTGCTTTTACCCAAGGGCTTCACCCTGGAGGGCTATCAGAAAATCTTCGAATCTACGGAAATCTGGCGTAGCTTCTTCAACAGCGTGCGCTACACCCTCATCGGCACCGCGCTGAACATCGTCATGACCGTCATGGCCGCCTACCCGCTATCCCGACGGTGCCTGGCAGGGCGCCGGTTTCTGCTGCTGGTGATGACCTTCACCATGTACTTCAGCGGCGGCATGATTCCCGCCTTCCTGGTGGTCAAGCTGCTGGGGCTGTACAACACCTTCTGGGCGCTGGTCATCCCCGGAGCCATCTCCACCTACAATATGATCGTCATGCGCTCCTTCTTTGAGTCCTCCATCCCCGAGGAACTGCACGACGCGGCGAACATCGACGGCTGTGATGATTACCAGTACCTGCTGAAGATCCTGCTGCCCCTGTCCAAGCCGGTGCTGGCCGTCATGGTGCTGTTTTACGGCACAGGCCACTGGAACGCCTTCTTCAACGCCATCATCTACCTGCGCAACGCCGCCGACTACCCCCTGCAGGTGGTACTGCGGAATATCCTGCTGAAGAACGTGCTGAGCGAGAACATGATAACCGACTTCGGCGGCGCGGCCACCTACTCCCATACGGCGGAAATCATCAAATATGGCCTCATTATCGTGTCCTCCATCCCTATGCTGGCGATGTACCCCTTTGTGCAGAAGCACTTCGTCAAGGGCGTGATGATCGGCTCCATCAAAGGTTAATTAGCGCCGGACAGGCGTTAAATATGGAAAGGAGACCTGGTTCTATGAAGAAACTCGTGGCAATCCTTCTGTCGCTGGCTCTGCTGCTGACCTCGGCGGCGGCCTTGGCCGAAATCCCCGCGACCTTCCGCACGGAGGGCTATCCCATTGTGGACGAGCCCGTGACCATCTCTGTGGGCTACATGCGCTCCCCCAACGCCCCCGCGTATGAGGAAATGCAGGTCTGGCAGGACTTCATGAAGCTGACGGGCGTGAACATCGAATTCGTGGAAATGCCCCTGCAAAACGCCCAGGAGACCTTCAACCTGATGATGGCCACCGACTCCTATCCCGACGTATGGTATGGCCGCATCGCCGGTGTGGAAGCCAGCAACGTAGCCGGTCTGTACGGCCCCGCCGGCATCTTCCTGGATCTCAGCGACCTCATCGACCAGTACGCCCCCAGCATCAAGGCCATGTTCGACAGCGAAAACCTGGTCTTTGAGAAGATCGCCGTGGAGGGCAAGGTCTACGCCCTGCCCCGGGTGAACAATTCCAACAACCAGTACGTTGAGGACAAGTGGTACATCAACAAGGTCTGGCTGGACAAGCTGGGCCTGGCCGTTCCTACCACCCCCGCTGAGCTGCGTACGGTGCTGGAGGCCTTCCGAGACAACGATTGCAACGGCAACGGCGACCCCTCCGATGAAATCCCCATGTCCCTGTGGGCCGGTTACTACGGCATGGGCTCCCTGTACGGCCCCTGGGGTGTTGTGGACAATCAGTTCAACCATATGATGGTGGGCGAGGACGGCAGCCTGCTCTTCGTGCCCATGGCGGACGGCTACCGCGAGGGCCTGGCCTACTGGCGCGACATGTACGCCGACGGCCTTTTGTGGAACCAGACCTTCACCATCGGCAACGATGAGTTCAACGCCGTCGCCCAGGGTGAGGACGAAATCATGGGCTCCTTCCTGCGCCATGTGGGCGACTATGTGGTTGGCTCCGAGCGGTACTTCGATTACACTCATGTGCCCGCTCTGAAGGGGGAGAACGGCAGCCAGCTGTGGAAGATGACCGAGTCCCCCACCATTTACAAGAACTGCTTCATGATTACCGACAGGTGCAAGTATCCCGAGGTCGCCATCCGCATGGCGGACTACTTCTACACCGTCCAGGGCTCCTTTGAATTCTCCATGGGGCCGGAAAATCTCACCTGGCGCTGGAACGACGACGGCACTTACAGCAGCATTCCCGCTCCTGAAGGCGTATCCTCCGATGACTGGATGAACGGCAACTGCCCCGGCGGCTATTCCCTGTGCTACACCAGCCTGGTGATGAGCAAGATGGGCAAGCCTGCCGATCCCGAGTCCCTGAGCGCCCGCATCGGCCTGGACTTCATCGACCATGCCGAGCTGTACAAGCCCTTCCAGCCTGTCAGCTATGTGCCCACCCTGACCTTCACCGCCGAGGAGCAGGAAGAGCTGGACCTCATTCAGGGTACCATCTTCTCCTATGTGAAGGAAATGGAAGCCAAGTTCATCATCGGCGCGGAGGATCTGTCCAAGTGGGATGATTACACCGCCGCCCTCAACGCCATGGGCATCGACCGGCTGATGTCCATTTATCAGACCGCCTACAACCGGCTGATGGGCGTATAACCGCGCGAACCCACGGGAATGCCGGATGGGCCGGCATTCCCGTGTGATAAGCGCCTCGCGCCACTGTGTCGGGAGGGCCTTACCCCATTTGACCGCACGTTCTTACCGTCCGAGGGGCGTTGCCGTTTTCCCGGCCCCACAACCATGTCAAGAAGCTTTTTCTGGCAAAGAAGCGCGAAAGCATCCGCGCATGCCGCTGGTTTTCGATTAAGCGTCAGAAAGTCAGCGGGCTTCCGGCACCGCCCGGGGCTTTTTGACTGGCTGAGGGACACCGGCTATCCGACCGCCCCTCTCCCCTACCTGCCCGCTGAGGATACCATCATGAAAAAACACCTGCCCGCGCTGCTGACGGCCCTGGCGCTACTGGCGCTGACGCTCTTGGAAGGAACGGCTATGGCGGATACCATCCACTATTACCGGGGAGAAAACATCGGTGATGTCCACCCCTACTACGATGCCGATACCCAAACCTGGATCATGTACTACCTCCGCGCCAACGGAAGCTTCGACGCCGCTGCGCTGCGCTCCGCCGACCTGCTCCATTGGGAGCCCGCACAGCTTTCCTGCCAGGGCGCTTTGGCCCCCTACTTCGTGTTGGGCGTGCAGCCATACCAGGAGCAATACTACTCCTGGTATGGAAGCGCCGCCAGCATGTCCGCCTCCCGCAGCGCCGATTTGCTCCACTGGGAGAATCCAGGCCGTGAAGCCAGCATTCCTATGGGCTACACAACCTTTGTCGGCATGCGCGACCCCTATGTTTTTTTCGACGAGGACGCAGGGGTATGGCGGGTCATCTGCACGGCCTACCGCACCAACCAGCTTCAGGGCCAGGGCCTTGGCATGAAGTGCGCGTTGGCCACGGCCTGCTCCGCCGGCAGCGCGCCGGAACAATGGCATCCCATCGACACCACGCTCGTCGCCTATCCTGACGGCCTCCACGGCGAACCCGAATGCCCGCAGATGATGAAAATCGGCAACCGCTGGTACATCTTCGTCAGCCTGGCCCGCCGCCATGAGAACCATGTAGGGCGGCTGAGCTATTACATCGGCGACGCAGGCAAGGGCATCCTGGAGCAGGACTGGGACGAAAAGGAAGAGTACTTCCTGACCAGCGAGGATCTCTGCGCCGCGCAACTGGCCCAAGGGCCGGATGGCCTGTACTGCTGGGGCTGGATCGCCCCCAACTGGGACGGCGGAAGCTGGGGCGGCCATCTGAGCTTGCCGCTGCGGGTGACGCAGAACGCCGACGGCACCCTGTCGGCGTCTCTGGCCCCCCAGGCGGGACAGGCACTTCGCGGCGAGCTTCTGGCCCAGGGCTCGGACGCCGTTTCCGGCGACTTCGACCGCTTTGACGCGGAATTCACCTTCACCCTGAAGGCCGGGGAGCGCGCGGTCATCCACTGCGGCAACGGCCAAATCACCCTAGACGACAGGGCGGGCCTGTTTGCCGTCAGCCAGGACGACACGCTGACCCACGTCAGCCACCCCCTGACGCCGGGTACACTGGTCGGCAACCACACAGTGCGGGTCATCGCCGAGGAGGACATGATAGAGGCTTTCCTTGACCGGCAATACGCCCTGGCCGCCAGAATGCGTCAGGAAACCCGCTGCCAAAGCATGAGCGTTGCAGGAGCGGAAAACCCGTGCGTCGCCGTTTACGTGCTGCGCCTTCCTGAGGCTCAGCCCTTGTAAAGCCGGCTATTTCTTGCTATAATGAAACAAAAAGCAGGCGTTTCCCGCGCGCGGGCATACACGGCCTACGCGCCACAAGGTTCGTCTGACGGAGGAACATGATGGCGACCATCAAGGAAGTGGCTCAGGCGGCGGGGGTGTCCGTCATGACGGCGTCCCGGGTGGCCCGGGGAATGGACTGCGTGAAGGATTCCACCAAGCAGGCTGTTCTGGCCGCCATGCAGGAGCTGGGCTACGAGCCCGACCGCCTGGCGCGGGCGCTGCGCAACAATTGCAGCCATACCATCGGCATCGTGGTCGCTGACGCGGGCAACAGCTTTTATACCCAGGTCAACGCCCTGATCGAGCAGAAGCTGCGCGCCAAGGGCTTCTCCGTTTTGATGTCCTTCAGCAACGAGGATTCGGAGTCGGAGCGTTCCAGCCTGTCTATGCTGGCCAGCGCCCGGGTAGACGGAATCGTGCTGACCCCCGTCCGGCAGACGGATACCCGCTCCATCGATCTCATTTCCGCCCGAAAGCTCCCCGTGCTTCAGCTCTACCGCAACGTCTACAACGCCCTGGACAGCCTGGTCATCGACGACAGCTACGGTGTTCAGCTGGCTACCCGCCGCCTTTTGGACGAGGAGCACCGACGGATTCTGCTGTTGGACGTCAACTGGGCCGGACGCGCGGAGGGCTACCGCAAGGCGTTCACCGAGCGCGGCCTGACGGTGGATGAACGCTACATCCTCGCCTTCGACACCAGCTCCTTCGCGGAGGATGATATCATTAAGGCTATCGAGCGCCTTCACCCCACAGCCATCGTGGCCGGTACCAACATCCTGGGCCACGCCACCGTCACAGCCTGCCGCAAGCTCATGCTGGACATCCCCAAGGACATGAGCATCATCGTTCAGGACGACGTGCAGTGGGTCACGCTGATGGACATCACCGCCATCAGCCAGCCCATCAACCGCATTGCCCAGGAAACCGTCAACCTGATGCTGTCCAAGGTCAGCGCCGCCGGCGAGGGCGCGGCTGCCGAGCCTGTCCATCGGTTCATCCGTCCCTCCCTGGTGGAGCGCTCCTCCGTAGCCTCCATCTGACGCCGCCCTTCACGGCCCCGGTGGCTGCGCCACAGGAAAAGGCATCCTGACAGCCCGTGACGGCAAAGGCGTCGCCAATCTGTTTCGTCAAAAATGTTAACGTCAACAAGCAAGGAGCTTTCTATGAGTCTGAATGACGCGCTGATTGCCCGGCAGTACCGGGAGCGACTGCTGGCGGACCCCTGGCGGCCCCGTTACCACTTCAGTGTCCCCGACGGCGACGGCACCCCGGGCGACCCCAACGGCTGCTTTTACGCGGATGGTCAGCATCACCTGATGTATCTGTACGCCCATCCCCAGCGGGGCTTCTGCTGGGGTCACGCCGTCAGCCATGATCTGCTCCACTGGCGGCACCTGCCCGACGCTCTGGAAAAAAGCGGCCACGACGAGGGCTGCTTCAGCGGCGGCGCTTTTGTGGATGAGGACAGCACGGCCTATCTGAGCTTCTGGGTTTATAACCGGGAGGACCAGCCGCTGAAGTCCGACAGCTATGCCGGCATCATGCTGGCCCAAAGCCGCCCGCCCTATGTGCGCTGGGAACGGCTGACCCCGGCGGCAATCCCATCGGATCAGTGGGGAATCGCCTTCCGGGATGGTCAGCCCCTTGGCTGCGCTGATCCCAGCAACATCTGGAAGCGCGACGGCCGCTACTACATGCAGACCGGCAACCTGCTGGTGCTGGATCGTTTTGGCCGTGGGGAGGACGCGCCCGCTCATCTGCGCGGGGACTGGACCGAGCTTTTCTCCTCCGACGATCTCCGCCATTGGCGCTGGGAGGGTCGATTCTATGACCACAACGCCTGCCCCGAGCCTCCTGACGATACCGAGGATGACATGTGCCCCAGCTTTCTGCCCTTGCCCGCGGCCAAGGAGGGCGGCGCGTCCACAGACGAGCATTTGCAGCTGTTCATCGCCCACAACCGCGGCTGTCAGTACTATATCGGCAAGCTGGACGGCCTGCGCTTTCATCCCCGCCTTCATGGCCGGATGACCTGGGCGGATGACGCTTATTTCGCTGCGGAGGCTTATTTGGACGGCCAGGGGCGGCAGATCGTTTTCGCCTGGCTGCGGGACAATCTGCCCGACGACTTCCGCCGCTTCGGCTGGAGCGGCGTCATGGGCCTCCCCCGCGTCGTTTGGCGGCGGGAGGACGGCGACCTGGGCATCGCCCCGGCCCCGGAGATCGACGCCCTGGCTTATAATGACCACGTTTTCGCTCATGACGATCTGGCAAAGCTGTCCGCCCTGCCCGTGGCTCAGCCACGCTGCTGCCGTGTCCAATGGCAGGCTTGTCAGGCCGATAAGCCCACCGGTCTGCGCATCCTTCAGGGACAGCGCCATGTGGACATCCTCTGCGATCCGGCTCGGGGGGAGCTGATCCTGGACGCCACCCACAGCGGGAGCGAAATTCGCGCCATCCGGGAATACGCGCCCTTGTCCCTGGCCCCCTCCGAGCTTTCCAACGTCACCGTCTACCTGGACGCCGCCGTCATCGAGGTCTTCGCCAGCGACCGTCAGGCCATCACCCGGCGGGTCTACATGCCCCTGGAGGGCGCGGTTTTCCAGCCCATCGGCGCGGAGTATATCCAATGGGTTAAGGTCAGCGCCATGGCCGCCGCCCAATCTTATTGAGAGGAATGAATTGCGTGATCCATTTCCGCCCGAAGCAATGGCACATCGGTGACGTTCACCCCTTTTGCCATGACGGCAGGGTCTATCTATACTACCTGGTACCCAACGGTACCCTGCGCTGCGACGCCTGCTTCACCAACCCTGAGCATGTCGTATGCAAGGACGGTTCCGTGGCCGTAACCTCGGACTTCATCACCTGGGAGGAGCATCCGCTGGCACATCCCGTCATCAATGTACTGCCCTGGAGGGAGGGCTTCCTGAGCTGCTGCGGCGACGTCATCTGCGAAAGCAGCGACCTATTGCACTGGCGGGACTGCGCCGGGCTGACCAGCCTCCCCCAGGAGACCTTCTTCCCCGGCGGGATACGGGATCAATCCCTTTTTTATGATACCGATCTAAAGGCATTGCGGCAGACGGCCACGGCCTATAACACCAACGAGCACCACGGCCGCGGCCAGGGCATGGACTGCGGCGTGATGCTCACCGGCCCGCTGAGCGACCAGCCCTGCACCCAGCGGATGCTGCTGCGCCTGCCCAATCTGGGCCGCCCGTTATATGCCTGCCTGGAGCCGGAGTGCAGCGAGCTTCTGCGAATGGGCAGCCGCTGGGCGCTGCTGACCAGCCTGGCACGGCAGAGCGTCCATTGGGTGGGCGCGCCCAGCGTGTATCTCGGCCAGCCCGACACGCCCATTGACGCCCAGGACTGGAACCGCATTCAGCCCGTATTGCTTGACGGCGAGGATCTGTGCGCGGCCCAGCTGACGCCCCGGGGCGACCGCTGGCTGCTGTTCGGCTGGATTCCGCTGAATTACCGGGGCCAGGAGTGGGGCGGCGATCTGAACCTGCCCCGGGAGGTCTACCTGTTGCCGGACGGCCGCCTGGGCAGCCGCCTGGAACCCGCCTTCGCCCAGCGCATCCAGGGAGAAATGTGCGCTGAAACCCTTCGGCCGACAGCCTCGGAGGACTTCGGCATGGCGGCCTATGCCCAGCGCCGCCGCAGGAACTTCGGCATCCACGCGGACTTCGCCCCGGCAAGGAACGGCACCCAGGGCGTCATCATTGATGGCGACAACGGCATCGCGGCGGAGCTTGATCGCGCCGCCCGGACGCTTCAGATCTTGTCCCGGGGCGATGGCCGGGAGCCTTTCGTCTTTGCCAGCCTGTCCCTGGATGACGGCGCGGATGGCCAGCCTCTGCACATCCATGCGCTGTACGATGAGGACATTGTCGAGGTCTTTGTCAACGACCGCTATGCCCTGTGCGCCCGGGTCAACGTGCGGTGCCGCGAAAGCCGCTGCGGCATGTTCGCCCCCGATGCGCAGCAGCTGCTGTCGCTGCGCACCTACAGCTTCCGCGCCGACGCCGCGGTGTACACGCCGGGAATATAAAAGGGGGCCGGTTCTCACCGGCTCCCCTTCACCCCTGCCAGCATGAATGGCAGGGGCTTTTCCGATTCCCTTACGGCTGACGTCCGTCTTCCAGCGCACGCTTCAGTCGATCGTTCATGGCCTTGACGCTGCGCCGTCCGCCCCACAGCTGAACCAGCCAGATCAGCACAAACAGCAGCGCGAAAATGCCAAAGTAGGACAGGAAGCCCGTGACGCTGTGCTCCATCCAATAGGTCAGGTAGGCCACGGGCAGCATCACCAGGGAGATAACGGTAAAGTAGATGCCCGTTTGCTTCACCAGGCTCCACCGCTCCATATCCCAGATCACCGACGCCCCGGCAAAGCCCGTGCCCAGCAGGCCGCTCAGCAGCGCCTGAACCGTCACCGCGCCGATCTCGCTGCCCACAGCCTCCACCAGCTCAGGCACACAGGGCGCGTAGTGGCCGTCGGCCCACAGCCAGGAAATCGCAATGGTGATGGCAAAACCCAGCGCGATGCCCAGGGGAAACCCCAGGGCGCCGCGCAGCATGACTTTTTTTCTCATTTCACTCACCTCATAAGCCCAACAGCTTCTTCACCTTGGCGACATGCCGCCGCGAAACATAAGTGGTCGCTCCGTTCATCAGCTTGACGCACACCGTACCCGTCAGGCTGAGGTCAAAGCTGCGCACCTGCCGCAAATTGATGATCTCCGAATTGGATATGCGGACGAACCGCCGAGGATCCAGCCGCTCCTCCAACTCGTACAGCCTGAAGCGGAGGACGTATTCGCCCTTTTCCGTCTCCGCCATGACCTTCCCCGCGCTGGCGTACACGCGAATCAGCGCGTCATATTCCAGCACCTCGGCCTTTCCGTCCCGGACGCCGGCCAGCACCGCCGGAGCGGCGTCCGACAGCCGCTGTGCCAGCGCTTGAACCTCCTCGGTCATCGCGGCAGCCACGATGATGATCCGCGGCTCTGTACAGGCGCTGTCCAGCTGAACCTCCACCCGCATGGGATCGCCTCCTTTCACTTGCCGATGATACAAAAAAGCCGGGGACTTGGCAAGTCCCCGGCCATCGCTGGTGAATCCAGGCACACAGGCGGTCGAAATATGCCTCCAGGGGGGGCAAAAGACCACAGGAGGTGCCGGATCATCCGCAGGTCTCTGCCGCTCCATCGAAAAATCCGCGAGCCCCTTCTGGGCGTAAACGGGTCGAAGTCCCTGTACGGCGATGTTCGCACTTTATCGCAAAAAAAGCTTCCTTAGAGGATCAAACAGTGAGAGCATGCGATGAAACAGGGCAAAGCCCCCTCAGCGATCGAAATCCGCCTTCAGGTTAAAAAATGCTTTTCAGCATCAGTCCGCCGCCGAAAATCACCATAGGAATCCCCAGCACCACCCCGATGATGGTCAGGCACAGAGCCACGCCCGCGCAGCAGATGCCCAGCCCGATCAGGAACGCCGCAAGACGCCCCACCGCGCTGAGAATGAGGCCGATCAACCCCACGGCCAACTCAAAGGGCCAGGTGAACAAATGAATCAGACAGCCCATGGTCTTCCCTCCTTCAACATCATCAGCTTATCATATTCTACCGGCCGCCGAAAGAGGATTTTGATTAGAAGGGGCTTAAATTTCTCTCATTCATCCTCAGCCCTGGGCCTTGCGGGCCACGTCGTTGGTGTCGATCTGGCCGCGATAGACCACAAACCGCTGATAGAGGAACTCGGTCACAAAATTGATGAGCAGGTTCATGACCTCCACCAGCCAGGTATGGACGCCGCCGTTTTCCAGCGCCGTGCCCCACCAGGCGGACGCCGGGGTAAACACCAGGTAAAACAGCGCCACCAGCGCCATGGAGCGGGGCAGGTTCGCGTCGGAGCGGAAGGTATAGCGCCGGTTGAAGGTGAAGTTCCACAAAACCGACAGCACCAGGGAGGGAATATGGCTCATCCAGTAGCTCTCCAGGCCCAGCACATCATGCAGCAGGGCGAAGGACGCCACCTGAATCACGCCCGCCGAGATGGAAAACAGCGTAAACTTAAGGGCCTGCCACAGATTTCGGTTGATTTTCTTTTCCATGCCGTTCAGCTTCCTTTCGTTCCGTTTTCATCCAAAGCACAGTACAGCAGCCCGGCTTTTCCCGGCGTCAGCTGTTCCTTCATTTTGCCGTCGGAGAAGCGGAAGCAGCCGCCCGCGCTGTCCCCGGGGCACAGAGAATTGACCATCAGCGTGACCGGGGCCAGATCGGCGCACTGCACCGCGTATTCCTCCGCCGTGCCCGCCGCCCATTCCTCGGGGGTTTAGCTGCAATAGACGGGCCAGAGCAGCACATCCTCGCCCAGGCGGAAGCGCTCGGGCATGACCCAGACATCGCCACACAGGGCGACCGTGAACCGCCGTCCGCGCCAGAGGAAGCTCGCCGCTTCCCGTCCCTTGCGATAGTGGCTGTCCGTGCGCGTGAACTCCTTCCAGCCGGTGGACATCCGCCGATACCGGCACAGGAGCCTTCCGCCCTCCGTCGCCAGATAAGTGGAGTACAATGCGTCGCCGTCCCGCTCGATCAGGCCGAAGGCCAGGGCGATGTTCATGGCCCCGGAAGCCTCCATCAGACGGCGCACCACGGGGCCGCCCACCGCCTCCGCCATCAGCCGATCCCGCTCCCACTGCCAGGTCAGCGCGTTGAAGCCCTGGAGGAAGCTCTCGCCAAAGCAGAGCATGTCCGCCCGTGAGCCGATGCTTCCGCCATGGCGTCCAGCATGACCGATGCATTGCGGGCAGTCTGGCCGTCCAGCGTCTCGGCGGACGCCAGGGCGATAGTCACAGGCATGACGAACCTCCTTTACACCAGGCGAAGGGTGGGGATGGCGTTAAGCGTCAACGGCGCCGTCTCGCCCCGGCGCAGGCGATAGTACGCCGCCGAGGCGATCATGGCCGCGTTGTCTGTGCACAGGTCGATGCGGGGCATGTACAGCGGCAGACCAGCCCGCCCGCAGGCCTCCGCCATCATTCGCCGAAGCAGGCGGTTGGCCGATACGCCGCCCGCCATGGCCAGGGCCGGGGCATGGGTCTCCGTGGCCGCCAGGATGGCCTTCTCCACCAGGGAGGACACCACCGCGTGGCGGAAGGACGCCGCCATATCCGCCTTGGGCAGGGGCTCGCCCTTCATTTCCAGCTTGTTGGCCGCGTTGAGGAAGGCCGTCTTCATGCCGGAAAAGGAATAATCGTACCGGCCGTCCGTATGGGGGTGGGGCAGCGCCATGAAGCGGTGATCCCCTTCCTCCGCTAGGGCGTCGATCCTGGGACCGCCGGGATAAGGCAACCCCAGCACTCGGGCCGCCTTGTCGAAGGCTTCTCCCGCCGCGTCGTCGGTGGTCTGGCCCAAAAGTTCATAGCACCCGTAGTCCGAAACCCGCACCAAATGGCTATGCCCGCCAGAAACCACCAAACACACAAAGGGCGGCGTCAGGTCGGGATGGGTCAAGTAATTGGCGGAAACATGGCCTTCAATATGGTTGACGGCGATCAGCGGCTTGCCTGCCGCATAGGCCAGGCCCTTCATACAGCTGACTCCGGTCAGCAGCGCGCCCACCAAACCGGGCCCGCAGGTCACCGCAAGGGCATCCACATCCGCAAGGGCCATGCCTGCCTCCGCCAGCGCCTGATCCACCACTCGGTCGCAGGCCTCCACATGAGCCCGGCTGGCAATCTCCGGGACGACCCCGCCATATAGTGCATGCAAATCAATCTGACTGAACACCACGTTGGCGATGATTTCCCGGCCGTTCTCTACAATGGCGGCCGCCGTTTCATCGCAGGAGGTCTCCAGGGCCAGAATGCGTACCCGTTCCTTCCCGCGCAGGGCTTCTGCCTGTTCCTGTACCGATTGCGTATAAGCCGTTCGCTGATGCTGCCGCGACCGTTCCGATCCCTGATACTGTTCCATTTCCTTCTCCTCTGTATCGTCAGCTGCCGACATTCAGGACAAGCATTGTCATGTCAGACCGCCAGTCTTTTCCCGGGTGCTCGTTCAGTGCCGGAATCCCGCCGATGATGCTTTGCTGCATGGTTAAGCCCAAATAAGCATGATACCAAACAGCGCCATGCAGACCAGGGTATATGCCATCATGCCGGCGTTGCCCCACAAAACAGACGCCCTTTTTCCTTTGGGCAGCTGCACCGTACCTTTTTCAAAGACAAATTTCTTTCTCTTGACCATGAGCAGGATGATTCCCGCAAGGTCTAATCCGTATAACAGCACTTCCCAGGCGGTCGAGATAACAGAGGCACTCGCATTTTCCCTCATTACCACCAGCGCCATCAGCGATGAGGACAGGTTGATGATGAGATGAAGCGCGATGGTATACCCGATTCTCCCCGTTTTGGCATATACATAGGCAAAAAGCATGCCCAGGAAGACGGCGTAGAAAAACTGCGAGAAATTACCGTGGATAAGTCCAAACATCAGGCCGGACATCACGACAGCAGCGGCTTCCCCATACCGTGCCAAGCGATCCACCAAAATCTTCCGAAACACCAGTTCCTCAACGACAGGCGCGCAGATGCCGGCAAACACAAAGCTGATCCATACCGAATTTTCGCTGAAAGCTTCCTCCACAGGGTTCGCCACAGCCGAACCCTGAATGGCTCCGATCGCGGCATTCACCATTTCCCCAAGCAGGCTGCCGAGCAGCGCAACGCCAAAACACATCATCAGTAGCACCAGGAAATTCGCGGCGCCCATTTTCTTCCGCTTTTTTATTTGAACGCGCTCCCGCCGCCTGCAAAGCAAGGCCAGCAATGGGTAGCCGGCCGCATAAATCGACAGTATGGCCAATGCATAAACAACGTCATCATGACGCAAATAGAATTCCGGCGCACAATGAAATACTAGCATAGGTACCGCATTCTGGAGCGCTGTAAGCACGATAACAATAGCAAAGAAGCACCAGCCAATGCCGGAACAGAATCGACGCTCTTTTTTCAGATCAGCATCCGTCGCCCGCGCCGGAGCGCTTTCCGCCTTGGCATATGCCAGTTCGGAGGCCGTACCGACGCTTTTTTCATTTTCCTTGAACATACAGTCATTCTCCCCCGCTCATTTTCTGTCGAGTACGGTTGCTGAACTTATCGTTGTGCTTGGTTTTCGCCATGAATACCCATGCTTCGAAGATTGACAGGACAAGAAGCGGGCGAAGGGTCACGTCTGCTCGCTGCCGCCTCCGCGGCTCCTGCGCATAGTCCAGGCCGCCGCCATGGCCAGGGCCATCAGCCCCAGCCATGAAGCCGCCAGCACGGCCGCCTCATGAATGAAAAATTGGATGGGCATCAGCCGAATCAGCAGATTCTCCGCCGGGTTCATCAGCCATAAGCCGTTATCAAAGGATAGCTGATGAAAGAGGATGAACAGCCCGTCGAAGTCCGCCAGCCCCCAGACAGCCAATACCAGCACCGCCACTAGCGTCAGCCCGCCGCCCGCCAGGAACCCCCGAGCCGCGTCCCGCTTTGCCCGCAGCGCCCAGGTGAGCGCCAGGGTCAGGCAGAACCCTGCCAGCGCCGCCATCAGCACCCGGCGGCAGAGCACGAACAGCCCCCGGCAATCCGCCATGTGCTGCTGCTCGTTATCCCGGAAGGCTTCCATGGTTTGCCCCTGGCCGTCTGTCCAGGCGTACTGGAATTCCGCCTGCTTTCCCGCAAGATACCCCGCAATCATCGCCGCCATGCCAGGATATTCCGCCTCCGGCAAACCTGTTTCCTCCGGTGGGGCGTAACGCCGCATCAGGGAAAGCATCATGGGCTGAGAAGCGCCCAAGCCGTCGATGAGCGCGGTCAGCGTCAGCATGGCAAAGCAAAGCGCCATTACCGCCCCCAGCAGACCGTGAAGCATTTTCTTCATGACGCTTTGCCTCCTTCCTATGCGAATGCCCACGCGCACCATGTTAAACCACAGGCAACCCCGCCGCATTGCGCAGTGGGCGGTCAAGGAGGGGCGTCGCCCCTCCTTGCGAGCCTAAGGGCAGCGCCTGTACCCACCCTCCACGCGCACCATGTTAAACCGCAGGCAACCCCACCGCATCGCGCAATGGGAGGTCAAGGAGGGGCGATGCCCCTCCTTGCGGGTTGTAAGGGCAGCGCCCTTACTGCATTTTCAGATAGGAGGTCACAAAGCCCTCAATGTTGCCGTTCATTACGTCGTCAATGTTGCCGACCTCGAAGCCGGTACGGTGATCCTTCACCATGGTATAGGGCTGGAAGACGTAGGAGCGAATCTGGCTGCCCCACTCAATCTTCTTCATCTCACCCTTGATGTCGGCCATCTGCTGCTCTTTCTCGCGCTCACGCAGCTCAAGCAGCTTCGCCTTCAGCATACGAAGACAGGTAGCGCGGTTCTGCACCTGGTCGCGCTCGGTCTGGCAGGCCACTACAATGCCCGTGGGGAAGTGCGTCATGCGGACGGCGGAGGAGGTCTTGTTGACGTTCTGGCCGCCGGCGCCGGAGGAATGGTAGGTATCCACCCGAACATCCTTCATGTTAATCTCAATCTCGTCGCCCTCGTCCTCCAGGATCGGCGCGACATCCAGGGAGGAGAAGGAGGTGTGGCGGCGGGCGTTGGCGTCAAAGGGGCTGATGCGCACCAGGCGGTGCACGCCCTTCTCGCCGCGCAGATAGCCATACACATGGTCTCCGCTGATCTCCATGGTCACGGACTTGATGCCCGCTTCGTCGCCATCCAGCAGATCCAGCACTTTGACGGTGAAGCCCATGCGCTCGCAGTAGCGGGTGTACATACGGTAGAGCATCTGCGTCCAGTCCTGGGCCTCGGTTCCGCCCGCGCCCGCGTGCAGGGATATGATGGCGTCGCTGTCATCATAGTTCCCCCGCATGAGGGTTTCCAGTTCGAGGGCGTCGGCCTGCTCCTTCAGCTTGGCCATTTCCTCGGTGATTTCCTGGGCCATGTCCTCGTCGTTTTCTTCCCGGGCCAGATCCACCATGACCTCAATATCATCGGCGGTGGACAGCAGCTTCTCGTAATGAGCCAGCTTGCCCTTGAGGCGGCCCACCTTCTGGTTCACCCGGGTGGAGCGCTCCAGGTCGTTCCAGAACTCCGGCTGGTTCATTTCCTCGTTCAGTTCGTCAATCTGTTCCCGCATGTGGTCGATGTGCAGCGCCTCGCCGGACTGCAGGATGGACGCGCGAATGCCCTCCAGATCCTGGGTATATTGTTCCAATTCAATCATGCTGAATACCTCGATTCATTCATGTCGTACCGCGATTGATGAGAGCACGACGCGCCGTTATGTGAAGCCTGATGCAGCCCGGTTCCTTCATTCTTCGGCCGCATTTTTGCCGCAGCAGTTCTTGTACTTCTTGCCCGAGCCGCAGGGGCAGGGATCGTTGCGGCCCACCTTTTCGGAGGCCTTCAGCCGCTTGGGCTGACGGGGCGCATCGCCGCCGGCGCGGGCTTCCATGGGCTGGGCCTGCTGCACACGCTCCGGGGTGCGCTGGATGCGGGCCTGATAGACCCGGCGCACCGTATCCTCCCGGATGAGGTGGTTCAGCTCCTCGAACATATAGCCAGCCTCAATCTGGTACTCGGTGACGGGGTTCTTTCCGCCGTAGGCGCGGAAGCCGATGCCGTCCCTGAGCTGATCCATGGCGTCAATATGATCCATCCAGCGGTTATCCACCGCGCCCAGGAGCATCACGCGCTCAAATTCGCGCATATCCACGCCGATTTCGCTCAGAAGGGTCTCCCGCTCATCGTAGAAGGCCAGGGCATCCGCCTTCAGGGCTTCCACAAAGGCCGCCTTATCCTCCTCGTCCACCAGGCGCTTGTTCTGCTCAACGCAGCCCGGGTGAACGCACAGCGTCTCCAGATAGCGGGCCAGCTGGGCATAGTCGAAATCCTCGCCATCCTCGCTGGCGCAGTACCGGGCCACCGCCGCGTCGATGAGCTTGCAGGCCATGCCCACAATGTTCTCCCGGACGTTTTCACCCATGAGCACCCGGCGGCGCTGGTGATAGATCACCTCGCGCTGACGATTCATCACGTTGTCGTATTCCAGCACGTTTTTACGAATCTCGAAGTTCCGGCCCTCGATGCGCTTCTGGGCAGACTCGATTTGCTTGGTGAGCAGACCCGCTTGCAGGGCCTCGTCGTCCCGCAGGCCCAGGCGGCTGACCATGGCGCCGATTCGTTCGGAGCCAAACAGCCGCAGCAGGTCGTCCTCCAGGGAGAGGAAGAACTGCGTGCTGCCGGGATCGCCCTGACGTCCGGCACGGCCCCGCAGCTGGTTGTCAATGCGGCGGGACTCATGGCGCTCGGTGCCGATGATATGCAGGCCGCCGGACTTCAGCACCCGCTCGTGCTCCTGATCGGTGTCGGTCTTAAAGGACTTGTACAGCGCCTGATAGGTCTCCCGGGCCTCCAGGATAGCCTCGTCCGAGGTATCCGCGTGGCCGATGGCGGCCTCGATGAGATCGTCCTCATAGCCGTTTTGGCGCATGGCGCGGCGGGCCAGGAATTCCGGGTTGCCGCCCAGAAGGATGTCCGTGCCGCGGCCGGCCATGTTGGTGGCGATGGTCACTGCGCCGAAATGACCGGCCTGGGCGACGATTTCCGCCTCCTTGGCGTGGTTCTTGGCGTTCAGCACCTCATGGGGTATGCCGCGGCGGCGCAGGAGGTCAGCCAGCATTTCGCTGGTTTCCACCGTCACCGTGCCCACCAGCACGGGCTGTCCCTGCTTGTGGTGCTCCTCAATGGCGGCCAGCACCGCGGCAAATTTGGCGTTCTTGGTCTTGTAGACCATATCATCCAGATCCTTGCGGACGTTGGGCTTGTTGGTGGGAATCTCCACCACGTCCAGGGCGTAGATCCCCTGGAACTCGGCTTCCTCCGTCTTGGCGGTGCCCGTCATGCCAGCCAGCTTGCCGTACATACGGAAATAATTCTGGAAGGTGATGGTGGCCAGGGTCTTGCTTTCCCGCTCCACCTTCACATGCTCCTTGGCCTCAATGGCCTGATGAAGGCCCTCGGAATAGCGGCGGCCGATCATCAGGCGGCCCGTGAACTCGTCCACGATGACCACCTGGCCGTTCTGCACCACATAATCCACGTCCCGCTTCATCAGCGCGTGGGCGCGCAGGGCGCAATTGATATGGTGGTTCAGCTCGGAGTTTTCGGGATCGTTCAGGTTGTCGATGCCAAAGGCGGTCTCCACCTTCACCGCGCCTTCATCCGTCAGGGCGACGGACTTCTTCTTCTCGTCCACCTCAAAGTGAACGTCGCGCTTCATGGCGCGCACCACGGCGTCGGCCTTCTCATAGAGAATGGTGCTCTTGTCTCCCTGGCCGGAGATAATGAGCGGCGTACGGGCCTCGTCGATGAGAATGGAGTCCACCTCATCCACGATGGCATAGTGATGGCCTCGCTGCACCAGGTTCTGCTGGCGAATGACCATGTTGTCCCGCAGATAATCGAAGCCCAGCTCGTTGTTGGTGCCGTAGGTAATGTCGCAGGCATAGGCCGCGCGGCGCTCGTCCGGGCTGAGGTCGTGGACAATCAGGCCCACCGTCAGCCCCAGGAAGCGGTGCACCTTGCCCATCCACTCGCTGTCGCGCCGTGCCAGGTAATCATTCACCGTCACGATATGGACGCCCTGGCCGGACAGCGCGTTGAGGTACGCCGGCAGCGTAGCCACCAGCGTCTTGCCCTCGCCGGTCTTCATCTCAGCGATACGGCCCTGATGCAGCACCAGGCCGCCGATCAGCTGCACCCGGTAGTGCCGCATACCCAATACGCGATCCGCCGCCTCCCGCACCGTAGCGAAAGCCTCGGGGAGGATGTCATCCTCCGTTTCGCCCTTTTGCAGCCGGGCGCGGAATTCCCCGGTCTTGGCCTTGAGCTGCGCGTCCGTCAGCTTTCGATACTCGCCCTCCAGCGCTTCCACCGCGTCCACGGTGCGTTCCAGCTTTTTCAGCTGCGCGTCATTGCCTCCGCCCAGCAGCTTTTTAACCCAATCCAGCATCGTCCTATCTCCTCGCTTTATTCAGCAGCTATTCATGCGAAGCCGGTCTCCCGGTCTGCCTTCGTATCACAGGCGCCTTTGCATAAAGGCACAGTGTATATTATACCATGACCGGCCCCCTCCATGCAAGTGCGGACTTTGGCGGCGAAAGGCGGGCGCAAGGCCGTTTCCCTGCGCCCGCGCGCTTTGCGGACCCGCCGCTTTTATAAGTGCGGGAGACTTTCGCGATACGCCCGCAGCTCATCCTCCCCGACTGTACGGATGATGCGGTCGAGCGCGGAGGCCAGAGCGTCCTTATCCTTGGGCAAAGCCCCTTGAAGCTGGAACGCGTTGGACGCGCCCAACGCGGCGAACCGGGTGGGAATACGCAAACTTTCAAGCAGCGCGCGGATCTCCCGGTATTTTTCCATTTCGCTTTCCTCCTGCCAGCGACCGCGCTGAATTTCCTGATAAAGCGCTGAATCCTGGTAGATGGTCAGTATATTGACGCCAATGAGCGTCGGGCGAAGCTGATTGCAGAGGTCGGCCGTCGCCCTGGCGCCGATCTCCCCCCGGCCGATCCCGGATATGCCTGCCAGGTAGAAAAAGCTATACTGGATACCAGCCTGATCCAATCGTCGGCATTGCGTCAAAGCGTCGGCGGCGGTATAACCCTTGTTCATAAACCGCAGGGCTTCGTCATCGCCGGTTTCAAGGCCGATGGTCAGACCGTTATAGCCGGCCTGACGCAGCGCTGCCAATTCCTTGTCCGACTTCAGCGCAACGTCGGTGATTCGGGCAAAGCACCCGATGGTTCTGACGGAGGGAAGATACTGCCGGATCAGCGCGGCCATGGCCGTCAGCCGTTCGTACTTCAGCACGAAGGGATTCGCCCCGGTCAGAAAAACCCGCCGGACACGCTCCGGCCTGGGCCGCCCCTGCAAACGGGCCGTCAGCATGGCCATGGGGTCTGTGCTCCAAAGCTGCGCCTCCTGCAGGTCGCTTTTGATGTCCCGCCAAGAAGACATTCTGAATGAAAACGGCAGATCGTTATAGAGTGTGCAGAATTTGCACTGATGGTGGGTACAGCCCGCGGTTGCTTCCAGCAGCAGCGAGGAAGCCTCATAGGGCGGCCGCCATATGGTTCCGGTGTAGTGCATACCATGACCTCCTTTGTCGGAGGCCATGATAGCATGGCGCCTTTGAGAAGAAAAGTACGGTACTTTTTCGCAGTACATTGCTTTTGCAGCGCGGCGGCGATATAATGAGGCTGCCAGGAGGTCATGACAGCATGAGGAAAACGGAAGCGGCCATCGAGCGCTGCAAAACCATGTCGGCCCTTCAGAAAATGCTGGGCGGCAAGTGGAAGCTTGAGATTCTCTATTATATCGCGTTTCACGATATTCGCCGGTTCGGCGCTTTGCGTCGCCAGCTCGGGGAAATCACGGAGTCCTCCCTGACGAAGCAGCTCCGGGAATTGGAGGCGGACGGGTTCCTGATCCGGCACGACTTTCATGAGACTCCGCCACGGGTGGAATACACGCTGTCCGAATTGGGCATGAGTTTTATGGACATTCTCCGCTACATGAAGCAGTGGGGAGAGCGCCAGCTGCCGGGCCGCGCGGAATGAGCGCCCTTTTTCCTTCGTTAACGAATCCTGGGAAATGCCGTTTTTTCCCTCTGCCGCCATTGAACAAAGGCGTAAAGTATGGTATGATAAACGATGGTGCGTTTGAAAAATGTCACCGCATGCTAAAAGATAGGACAATACAACATGACCTTTGAAGCCTTGAACCTGATGCCCCTGATCCTGCAAAATGTCCATGCCGCCGGCTATCAGACCCCTACGCCCATCCAGGCCGCCACCGTTCCCCTGGTGCTTGCTGGCAAGGACGTGCTGGGCTGCGCCCAGACCGGCACGGGCAAAACCGCGGCCTTCGCGCTGCCCATCATCCAAGGGCTGGCCAAAAAGCCGCCCCGGCCCGGCGCGCCCCGGCCCATCCGCACCCTGATTCTTACCCCCACCCGGGAGCTGGCCCAGCAGATATATGAAAATTTCGTCCTCTATGGCAAGCGCCTGCCGGTGTTCCCCACGGTGATATTCGGCGGCGTCGGCCAGCAGCAGCAGGTAGCCGCCCTGCACCGAGGCGCCGATGTGGTCATTGCCTGCCCCGGCCGCCTGTGGGATCTGATGAACCAGGGCTATGTCCGCCTGGACTATGTGGAGACCTTCGTTCTCGACGAGGCGGACCGCATGCTGGACATGGGCTTCATCCATGACGTCCGCCGCATCGCGGCCAAGCTGCCCCAGCAACACCAGACCCTGCTTTTCTCCGCCACCATGCCCCCGGAGGTGGAAAAGCTGGCCATGGATCTGCTTCATGAGCCCGAAACAGTGAAGGTCGATCCCGTATCCTCCACGGTCAAAAAAATCGA
>ERZ777306.1783-NODE-1783-length-31446-cov-39.012265_pt1 | contig 31446 bp, 26 predicted proteins | sample MGYA00374966_ERZ777306 | MGnify/ENA primary metagenome ERZ777306 (study PRJEB29329, sample SAMN06343882) | mouse gut metagenome | isolation source: Mouse cecum | place: Austria: Vienna | collected 2014-11-15 ... | reverse complement strand
GATCGTATCATCAGGATGAAAAGCTCGATTAGCTAGTTTATATGGTTCTGATACTTTCATTACTTTTTCAACACATTCTTCTACTTCAATTATTTTAGGATCAATTTGTGTAGTATCTCCAACCATTCCAATAATTGTTTGAATATCCCCTTTTGAAACATGTGGAACTGCTCCCTTAGATCTAATCACATCTTCAATTTTTTTAATACTTTCATCATTTGTGTGCGGTTTTAAAACAATAATCATTTCTATTTCCTCCTATAAATAAAAAACTCATCCTAATCAAAGGACGAGATATCTTCGTGGTACCACCTTTATTCACTAACAGATCACTCTATCAGCCTCATCAAGTACGCTATCTATATAGTTCATACTCTTACACGTTAACGGGTGTCACCGGAGATGCCTACTCGATTCAACATTCTACTCCTTGATGTATTCAACTACTCGTTTGGATATCGTCACACCACACCGATACTCTCTTTGCCTAAACTTATAGCCTACTCTTTCAATTCATCGTATTTACTCTATGTATTTATCATACCCATTATTTATTTAAATGTCAATTAATTAATTTTTATTTTTTCTATATACTTAACCCAATCATAATTAGCAAATTCACTAGATTTTCTTAGGCAGTCCCATGTATGTGAATGCCAAATAGTATCATCACCATCAGTCTTTCAACAATATCATAATAATGTCTGTTATTTCTACAACAATCAACCACAAAATCCATCCACTCTTCGATCACTTTTTCAAATTAAAACATATTTAGTGTAGGATTATCATTATATTCGTATACACTAACAACATGTGTTTTAAGCCTTACAAGCGCCCAACGTCTAGCCTGTTTTTCAATATTTATATAATAGAATCCCCCTTAGAACAACTCCATTCTATTTTAATAATCCTTCTAATGTTTTCCTAACATTAAAGACAGCATCTTCTTGTATTTCAATAATTCTTGCTCCTTTTGATTTAGCAACTTCTCTTAAATCACAAGCAATAGCCGTATGATATGAACATCCTACAACCATAAAGATATCATCAGGTTCTAAATCAAAAACCATTTCATATGCTTTTTGATAGTTTGGTGCAGGATCACCATATAATACAGGCTTATTATATAAAGAATAAGCTATATCCATTTCATCATCTTCAGGAAGTCCACCATGCAATTCTAAAGCATCACTTCCAGCTAATTTATGCAAACCATCAATATTCATTGTAATAATTGGAATATTGTATTCAGCTAATGCAATATGTGCATCATTTGGCTTTGCCCCATTCATATTAGCTTTTAATTGTCTAATGATTTTGTTATATTCTTCATGATAAATGTTTGCAAAACTTCTAAACAATTTTTCTCTTACATCTGGTTTTTCCATAAAAGTTGGAATATTAGATTGTTTTGATATTCCCGCTCCTGTAAATGCTATAATTTTCATTGTATTCTCCTTCGTATTATTAATTATTTTATTACATAATAACTCACGATTTTAAATATTAAGATATGTAAACAATTCTTAACATCTAAAAAATATATTGTAAATATCTATTTTCAGCATATCTTCTTTACCGTATTATAACATTAATACCACAATTAAAAAGCCCTATATTAGGCTTAGTTAAACTATTTTTATTGATCCAATAATCATAAGAATTGATAAAATCAAAATGACTATTCCTGAAACATTTTTAAAATAATCTTTTACTCTATACTGGAGTTTAAATTCAGATCTGTTCCTAAACTCTTTAACAATTAATACAACTGCTATAATAATAATTATCACAATTAATACATTGATTACTAATTGAAATACTTCATTATTAATATCTCCTAATTGAGCAACAGCATTATTTATCATATGAATTGAAATAGCAGGAATAATAGAATTACTTTGCAATGTTACCCAACATAAGAATAATGACACAATAAATGTTGGAATTGATTGAGGTAAATTACCATGTATTAAAGCAAATAATAATGAAACTATGATGGATGCAAAAACATTTCCATATTGTTTTAGCTTTCCTAAAATCAATCCTCTAAATATTAATTCTTCTGATATTGGTGCAACAATAACTGCATAAATAATCAAACAAATATTTACAATAAAACTATCTTTAGTAGAAAAATCAGGTGTTTCAAATATAACTATTCCAGATAATGAATTCATTATAAATCCCATTATTAAACTTGTTAACCAGGCAGCACCTAACGCCATTACAACAAATTTTAAATATTGTATAAATTTAAAATCATCACTTATCTTTAATGGAATAGTTAATTCAAACTTTTTTTGATATCTTTTAACTAAATAATAAGTTACAAAACAAGTAGTTATAGCAGGTGCAAGAAAAAATATTAAATCTTCACCGAATTTTAATGCTATTAACACTGGTTCAATAATTAACATAGCTACTGATTCCAAAAATATATAAAAAAGCAGCATTTGATTGAGTTTTTTTACATCAGTATCAAATTGTATTGAATTATACATATATTTCGCCTCCCATAGATAATTTCTTTATAATTATTTTATCATCTAAACACCATACATGTCAAATATTGACATAACACAACTAACTATTTAAAGTTAGTTGTATTAATCATCTATGTAATTACATACCTGTCTTAAATCTTTACGAATTGATAACTGTTGTGGACACATTTTTTCACAAGCACCACACTGTTTACAATTTTCTGCTTTCTTTTTGGATTCCATATTTTCAAGTTTTTCTTTAAACACTTCATGCTCTTCATAAATATATGCATTATTCCAATATTTAAAATTTATTGGAATATCTACCCCAAATGGACATGGCATACAATAACTGCATCCTGTACAGCCATTTTGAGTTCTTGATTTTAATGTATCCTTCACTTCTTGAATCAATGCTATTTCATCTTCATTTAAGTATTCAAAATTTTCAAATGTACTTAAATTATCAATAACTTGATCATATGTAGACATACCACTTAAAACAACTTTTACATTAGACAAACTAGCTACATACCGTAAAGCCCAAGATGAAATACTTGCTTGAAAATTATATTTTTTAAATTTATCAGTTATATCATCTGGCAATAATGCTAATGCTCCCCCTTTAATTGGTTCCATAACAATTAAAGGAATATTATATTTTTCTGTTAATAAATACCCTTGCATTCCAGCTTGAATATCCATATCCATATAATTTAGCTGTAATTGACAAAAATCCCAATCATGATATTCTAAAATTTCTTTAAAAACAGGATATTCATCATGAAAGCTAAACCCTAAATAACGAATTTTACCTTTCTCTTTAAACTCTTGACATAAATCTAAGATATTATATTTGATTACTTTATTCCACTTTTCTTTATCTAATGCATGTAATAAATAAAAATCAACATAATCAACACCTAATCTTTCTAATTGATCTAAAAAGATTTTCTTTGCATCTTCTTTACTAGAAATTTCCCAAATTGGTAACTTAGTTGCTAAAAAAAGATCCTTACGATTATATTTCTTTAATACTTTTCCAACAAATGGTTCACTATCCCCATTATGATAGGGAAATGCAGTATCAATATAAGTCACTCCTGCATTAATAGCTTTATCAAGCATTTTTTCAGATTCAACTTCATCAATATTACCATTTTCATCTAAAGGAAAACGCATACATCCAAACCCTAATAAAGAAGGGCTAATTCCTAATTTTTCAAATTTTTTTGTTTTCATCTTAATCCCTCTACACTACAACCTTATATAATTATTATACTATTGGGATGGTATTTTTACTATATTTAAATATTCTTAAGAAATATCAAAATAAATATATGTTATCATATAATATATAGGGAGAGCTAAAATGAAAGAAAATAATAAATTATTTGATTATACCTTAATTTTTATATCAATTCTATCAATTGGATATTTTATTCTTGTAACTTTAAATTCACGTTTTATTACTGCATATCTTACTTATCCAATTTTTGCATTTATATGTATCTCTTATGGTTATTTTGAGCTAAAGATTAAAATCAGTTTATTATCTAAACTGCCTCTTAAATTAAACTATTTTATAAAAATAATATTTACTATAATAATATCCCTATTTATTATAATAGAAGGACTAATTATCCATACAAGAATAAATAACCATTTAAAAGATAGTGATTATATTATTGTATTAGGATCTCGATTAAATGGTAATACCCCTTCACAACTATTAAAATACAGATTAGATGCAGCTTTTACATATCATCAATCATTCCCTAACACAGTAATTATTGTTAGTGGAGGTCAAGGAAATAGTGAACATATTAGTGAGGCTAAAGCTATGAAAAAATATCTAGTTAAAAAAGGAATCAATGAAGACTTAATTATTGAAGAAAATAAAAGTACTAATACAAATGAAAATATTATTTACAGTAAAAAAATTATCGATTCTCTAACAAATGATGATTATAACGTAACTATTATAACAAATGGTTTCCATTGTTATCGTAGTAAGTTACTTGCAAATAAGCATAATTTAACAGCATATACATATAGTGCTAAAGAAAATCTAAACACTGCTTTACATTATTACATAAGAGAATTTTTTGGGTGTTTAAAAGATATTTTATTGTCTTAACTATTCCAAATTAATCACATAATTATTTGCAATTATTATAGTAGTCTATAAAATAAAAGGAGAGATAAATATGTTTAATAAATTATATATTACAATTAAATCAAACAATGAATTAGATGATAGTATAATTGATCCCATTTCATTTGTTTTAATTGATTGGGGTAGTAATAATAAGCTAATTGATTGGGATATTTATCCTGATCGAGCTAAACTTGAAATTAGTACAGAAAACGATGATTATACTCCTTATAGTATCACATATCAAGGAATGGATTTAATTATGGATTTATGTTATGAATATGAATTTTTAATGACTATTATTGATAATGATAATATTAACGAAACATATACGACATATTATAGTAAACCTGGTTGTATTAACTTTGAAACTGATATATCTGAATTATTAGACTAAAAACTTAAATCCAGTTTTTTTATTTTTTTTACATTTTCTCTTTACATTTATCAAAATATTATATATAATCATTATTGCGTTGAGAGTTAATGAGCTCTTAACAAGATACTTGTGGCGGACGTGGTGAAGTGGTTAACACACCAGATTGTGGCTCTGGCATTCGTGGGTTCGATTCCCATCGTCCGCCCCATTTTTTTTGCAAAAAATTAAATTGTATTTTTCAGGCAACAGATTTATTTTCTTTTAACAGATTTTAGAAACAAAATATATTTCCAAAAAAGAATATTTTCCAATTATGGATTTTTTACAGAAAATAAGCTATATCAGACATCAGTCCAACGTAGCTGTGGGTTATTTTAGAATAACTAATCTATTGCCAATCTAAATTAATATGTTATAATCTTATCGAGTAAATATAACTCGATATATAATTATCATATTAATAGATTATTAATTTGTAGTTCATTCAGTTTTCCAACTGCTTTTTGGATTTCTGATATCTAACACATCTAGCTGGTTACTAGATGTGTTTTTTATGTGTTTTACTTTCTATTCGCAATTATTGTAACACAATAGTTCAAATATTACTAATATTCATTTTTTTATTTAAGCTTTTCAGCTTTAGCATTCGTCTCATCCATTGCTTTTTTTAAAAACCTCTCGTTGAGATACATTTAATAATTTGCAGGATTGTTTGAAGCTCTCAATGTATTCTGTATTGAATCTAACAGTAATTGTTTTCATATTTTTATTTTGCCAATCTTTAATATACTCTTTCTGATCAAACATCATATTGGAGATCACAATAATAACATACTTGTTTTTAACACATTTGATAATGCAGTTAAAGATAATCCAGAAGCACATCCTTTATTCCACAGTGATGGAGGATTTCAATATACAAGTCCAGCATTCATCAATATGCTTAAGAAATATGGAATGACACAAAGCATGTCAAGAGTTCACTGCTGCCTAGACAATGGATCAATGGAAGGATTCTGGGGAATCATGAAATGTGAGATGTATCATTATGGAAAACATTACAATACAAAAGAAGAACTAATAAAAGCAATAGATGATTGGATTCATTATTATATGTATGAAAGATATCAGAGAAGATTTGGAGTAAAGACACCATATGAAGTGAGAAGTGAAGCATTAGCTAATAAAACCCCAAATCAATATCCAATAGCTGAAAATAAAAGAATAATAAAGTATAAATTAGAACATTACACAAGCAGTTCAATCTTAACTGCATAAGAAAATGAAGTTGTCTATTTGACAACTTCATCATTAACAATTTTAATTATTTCACCTGTCTACTTGACTGGGGCGGCTCATAATACCTATGAGTATACCTTCTGGTTTTTATACTGTCATCTAAACTTAATGACATTGGAAGCTAAGCTTCTTTTTTACATTTCCATTTCATCAATATCTGTATTTATTTCTACAAATTCAGTAGACTTATGTAAGTTTCTTTTCTTGATTATGTTATCAATCATTATACTCATTTGCTCTATTCTTTTTTCAAATTCAATTGACAATTTATCTATTCGCCCGGAATTCATATCTGTATACATTTGATATTTTTTTAATTTTTCTTTGAACTCAATAACAATACCATCTAGTTTATTTAAATCAAATCTAGAAGGATCTTGTATATAATTGAGATAATCATTAAAGCTTTTATTTACATTTGAAAAAAATTTACCATAATTATTAGTAAAGTCAATTTCATATGTTAATTTTTCGCATTGCATTGATTGTCCATTATCAAAAATCGGTACTACTTTAGACCATTCTAATGTCTTTACGTTTCTGATTATTCCATAATTTTTCATATGTCTATCTTTATTTAAAATTAAGCTATCAAGAAAAAACATATTTTCAATTTCTTGCCTTGCATTAGGAACATTATGTTCTTCTAATATTTGAATGTAATGCTCAAAGTCACTAATGTGGTTTTCTTTCTTTTTTGACTTGTAAACATCAATAGCAGTTATTATCTCTTCATCATCTTTTATAAAGTTAATGCACTTGGACACTATTTTATTATCGATAATATCGATATCGTAATGACAGTGTTCAAATCCTAATCTTTCACATATGGCAGATGCAAGCCATTCATTAATTGGCTCTTGTCTACTTGCAGTGTAAGTACTTTTAACTAGTATTCTATTTTTACCTTCTATTACCCATGCCTTTTGGAGCATACCATCTGTTGTATTGTTTGGAGAATATATCTCTGGTTTAATATTTTGAGATGAACTTAAAGATACCATTAAATATCCTTTGTATTTAAAATCATTATTGAAGAAGTTTATATCTTCCCAACTAATATTTTCATTTTCAGGTTTTATCCAGTATTGGTCGCTTAATGATAGAGCATAAGCTTTATTTAATATTTCATTAGTTGAAGAAATATTTAGACGTTCCAATAGTCTTTCTATATCTTTTCTCCAAGAAGGAATGCCCCTTCCCTTAAACCAATTGTTTAGTTCTTTTTTTAAATTTTTGGATTTATCTTTATAAGCGTTATATAAAGATAAAGGAGAATAATCAATATTAATAATTTCATAGATATGGGAGATAGTATTACTGTCTTCATCATATTCCATGTAAGTTATTTTTTTATTTTGATTCATTAAATAACATTTCATCGATATAAACACCTTTCTTGATTTTTTCTTATTATATCATGATATGAGTTGTTAGGTAATTTATTTTCTGCATTATTTTGTCAGCAGTTATTAACCATAACAATCTTTTTTACTTTTAATGCTTCAGCAAAGCTGAATAAGGCGCCTACTTAGCAAAATTGTTAAATAGGGCTATAAATAGATATATTGTTTTTTCACTTGGCAATTTTGCTAAGTATTGCATTTAATTTGTTATCAAAATGCTCATATAATGAATTTTATGCCTCAGCGTGTTTTGTTAAATAAAGTTGTATAATAGTTATTAAATTTTTTTCAATTTCATCATTTATAAATATAGATTTGTTATTAAGATACATTAGATATATTTCAATCATTTCATCAAAGATTTGTTCGTTATTTTTTATGATACCATTACTTTTATTGATCTCTTTTGCTATAGCTAATTTATTGTGAAATTCATCAGATACCCTATAACTTCGTTTCATTTTTAATTTTGTCAATAATCATTTCTTCAAATCTTGATGATGAGGTAACAACCCGTCTCATTTCTTCTTCATCCAAACGAGTAGGGAGATCATGATTTGTTTTTACAAGTAGTTTTATATATTCAAGGCATTTTAATACATCTAAATGTAATAAATCATTTTCCATTACTTTTGCATTTGTTGTTTGAATACAGAAAGACATAGGACCAATTTGACAGTACGCCGCAGTATGCGTTACAACGGGGCAAGGCACAAAACAGAAATAAGGGCAACAAAGCGTAAAAAAATCCGCACCGTGGACTTTTGCGATACGCTTGCCGCAATCCTGAAATCTGCGAAAGCAGAACAGCATAAAAACCGTTTCCGATATGGGGAACTGTACAGCCTTAATTACTATTTGGAGGTCAAAGAAAAAGACCGAACCTATTATGAGGTTTACAGTCTGCCGAGGTCGGAGGAAGTCCCAGCAGGGTACAAGGAACTATCCTTTGTCTGCCTTAGACCTGACGGAGCATTTGAAGCACCGAGTACGGTGGGGATTATGTGCAGGACAGCGAGAAAAAAGGTGGAGGGATTGGAGGATTTCCACTTCCATATGCTCAGACACACTTATACAAGCAATCTGCTTTCAAACGGTGCAGCACCTAAAGATGTGCAGGAACTTCTCGGACACGCTGATGTCAGTACCACAATGAACATTTACGCTCACGCTACAAGGGAAGCGAAGCGTACTTCCGCAAGACTGCTGGATAAAATAATCGGCGGAGAATAAAAAATTTCCCTTGTTTCGGCTCATAAGGGCAAAAACAAGGGAAAATACATAAGGTTTGAATATTTAACAGGCGATATGCCTTGAAAATACAGGATTTATAGAGGATTGAAAAGATAAACTTGAATTTATCTATTTATCAATTCAAGAGTTTTTTCAAATGAAATACATTCTGCGTATCTTCCATTCCATATGAACTCATTATAATATCTATAAGAATTTTCTGCTGTCATATATTTATTATCAATCGTACTGTTTGTATTAGCTGGAACAATCATTTTAAGCCCATGCTCAAAACCACATTTCACTGTTGCATCTATACAGTAATCTGTTTGTAGTCCTACAATAATAACTGTATCTTTGCCTTTTTCACGCAGGTAATCCAACAACCCCGTATCTCTAAAAGCACTGTTTACATTTTTGTCAAAAACACGATCATTTGGCATTGGCTGAAATTCTTCGTATATTTCATAGCCTAATGTGCCTTTAGTTAATTTCTGTCCGACACCATCATCATGTCTAACATAAATAACTTCTATATCATTATTGCGTGCCTCTTTGATTAGTGTTTTAATACGATATACAAAAGTCTGAAATTGATACAAGTCATCATTCATAATTAAATTTTGAGTATCAACAACTAACAATATCATTCTATTACCTCCAAAATTCTAATTTGTCTGTATACTCATTTTAACATAGTCATATATGAAATACTATAATAAGGTAATTAGTTAGGACCAATCCTTAAATAATTTTTCCTTATGAATTTTTTCATTGAAACTATTAAATAGTGTTTGAAATGCTTCTACTTTGATTTTACTTCTAGCCTGTACAAATGCTGAAGCAGTAGGAGTTTTTAAAGAGAAATCATTGAGTTTGAGAAGTTCATCTTTTAAAGAACCAGTTTCCATACAAATGACATTTTTCAAAGTCGTTTCGAAAGTAAGTTTTCTATTATGCGTGAAATCAGTAACTGAATTTTCACAAAAAATTGAGCGAACTTCAACCATTTTCTTAATACTGTAATTCAATACATTTTTAAGATGTTTATAGTTATTCATGTTATATCTCTAATTTTATTATCAAAAAAGAGGGGTACATTATTATGTACTTCTCAACTGTCATTAAATCCTTAACTTAATGACATTGGTATGCATCTCCTATATATTTTAAATATACTGATTACAATAATTTAAAATATTTTCAACAAAAATATGTAATAAAGTTGGCTAAATATAAAATTATGATATAATCATAATGTTGCTTACCTCCTACTAACATAAGGAGGTGATTGCCGTGGAGGTTTTAGGTACTATATTGACTTCTATCATAGCAGGTATGATTTGCCATCTAATCTGCAAGTGGCTAGATAGAAATAATTAAAGCAACTAGCACATTATAAAAAAAGGAGCATTGCAGTGCTCCTTTTTTTATTACCGTGGCATAGGTACTATCTTGCCTAAGCACATTATATATTATACTCAAAAAAATTTCAAGTATGCGAGTAGTTAAATATTTTTATATCTATTTCATATACTTTCTTATTTTATTCAGAAAGAATAATACAAAATAAACCCTACTGACATCTTGACATAGTATCACTCATCTCCGTTATATGCCTGATATGATTCTTTTTCCTCGGACCAGAGTTTTATCGCCATCTTCTTTTAGATTCCACCTCACGATTGACACCCTTGATATCGGCTTGTGCTTGACAGTTGAGACATTACCTCCACTGTAAACTCTCACCACTTAGATATATACTGTGCCCAATATACTTTAAAAATCACTAATTTTATAATCATTCATAGGATTTTTTAATTAAAATTTCTTTTTGTTTTGGATAAATAATATTTATAGTTAAACATAATTTCTTCTTTAATCAAAAAACCAAGTTATTTCCAATTCTATAAATATATTCTTAAATACAAAAAATAAGTTAATCATTTATAGACTAACCTCATTTTTAGTTATAAATAATTCTTCCTCATTTAATTCATAATTTGTTTCTGATAAAAGATTTGAGAAAAATTTATATAGGTAATTGTTATCTTCATATACACCTTTGCTTATATCACGAAAATTTGCTCTAACAAGAGCATTTCTAAAATACTTTGAATTATCTTTAAATATCTCATTATTCATTTCTCCTAAACCAAGATATTGAATGTATTTTTGAATAAATAAAGCAGTTGTTCTAGTATTTCCTTCTCCAAGAGGGTGAACCTGCCAAATATTAGATGTAAAGGTTGCAATGTGTGAGATAATTTCATCAGTTGACTTATTTAAATAGTCATAGCACTTTTCTTCATTAAAATCATATTCTAAAGTATCTTTTATTAAAAGATGATTAGTATAAGCAACTGTAGCACCGTTCAAAACTGGTTCTGATTTGGATATATTATAATCTCTAAAGTTACCTATATATTTCTTTGAAATTCCTATATCAAGACCATCAAACAGATATTTATGATATATACGATAAGTATTATAATCAAATCTAAACGATTTATCACTCAATAGTTGAACTAGTCTGACTGATACTATATCTGCTTCCTGCTCATTTAGATTTTTGTTTATCTCTGGCTTCTTATCGTAATATGCACTAATTTCACTTTCAACATCATTATAAGATTTTTTTCCATGAATATTTTCAGCAGCCAAATCAATCATGTATTCAGATGGTTTTTAATTATCAACTTCCTGCAATCCAAAAGCAATATTCCAATATATTTGTTTGAGTTTTCCATCTTCTGTCTCAGTTATTATTTCATATTTAAATTCATCATATTTTTTATTGTAATTTTGTATATTTCCTCCGTTGTATAATCTCTTTTAATAAATCTTATTTTTGTACTATTATATCATTTTTTAATTAAGATAACATATTAAATAAATATATCTTTGCAATCTCATTTCCAATAATGTAAATTCTTCTAATATACAAACAGGTCCAAAATCCCTTCGCTCATCTAACAGCAGAATGACTTTTGATTTTACTCCATCATCATCCGTTCAACAATAGCAAATATTTTTCTTCTATTATTATTGTAATTTAACTTTCTTCTAATAATAATAGATCAAATATTTGTTACTTTCACAATTTTCTAAAAGCAACTCGTTGTTTTTTATTTAAAAAATATCAATTAGTATATCAATTCTAATATCTGGTTTTTTACATTAATAATTTATTCATTTGATTAATTACAGTATCATTATTATTCTTTTAACTTTATAATCGTAGTATAATACATTTTCATTAAACACAGCTAAAACTATTTCGTTTAGTGCCTCTCTATTTTGGTCGATCCACTGCATACATTTCTAGCAAACCACTTTTTCTCTCTGAACAAATATAATTTAGGCTCTAATGATTGTTAGAAAAATACTTAATTTGGTAATACATTATAAAAATAGAAATATGAGATTGCGAATTCATTTATCCCTACAAATGGAAAATATATATCCAATGGTCTTATTAAAAACAAAAACAAAGCTATAAAATTACTAAGACACAGTTCTAATGGTTATCTTGACAGAAATCGTCTTAAAATATGTATTATGTTTTGCTGAACAATGATATAACATATCATATATATCCAATCAATAATAAAAAAAGATTATATAAAATAAAAAAAGAATCATAATCCCTCATCAAATCATGATTCTCCTATACAGTTTTAAAATCTAGGAAGATAATTCTTCCTATAATTTCTTAGTATCTAAAACTCCAACACCACGAGTTATTTTAGATTACCAAAAAAGGTAACACCTTTATATAAATGTTACCTTTTTAAATATTTAATTTTTATATTCTTTTTCTTTTTTTATTTGCATAGAAGATAGCTGATGCAGCTACTAAACCACCTAATGAATACATCATATTTGCTGTATCACCAGTCTTAATTGCATTTCCTTTTGCAGTAGTATCACCTGGTTTTACAGTTTCTACAGGTTTATTAGTACCATTATCTACTGTTGGATTACTTGAAATTTCTACTAATCCATCTAATACCTTAGTTAATCCGTTTACTGCATTTTCAACATCTTCTTTTGTTGCTTCTGGATTATTTAATACTTCAGTTGCTTTTTCTACTTCAACATCTACTAATTTTAATGATGCTGCAGAGTAGTTTGCTCTATTTAATCCATTTGCTTTATTGATTAAATCTTGTAATAAATCTTTATTTGGTTTTAATCTTAAGTTGACAAATGCTTTTACTAATTCAGTATATACTTCATCTATTTCATCTTGCATTGCATTTTCGTTATTTAATACATCATTTACTGATGGTAATACTTCTTGTAATGCATTCCATGTAGATTCAATATATTCACTTGCTGTTAAATTAGCTATTTGATCTGCCATCTTTTGTAATGCTGCTTTATCACCCTTATAGAATTCTAACATATGCATTACACTAGCTAAACGACTAAATGCATCATCTACTTCTTTTTGAGTTGCATTTTCTTTAGCGTAAATAGTTTGAGCATTTTCTAATGCTGCACTAAATTCCTCAGCTACTACTGGTACTACTTTATCCAATTCTTCTTGGCTAACAGCTTCAGCCATATCAATTGCAATTGATAATGCTGTTTTGTTAACAACAACAGGATTTACAGCAGAAGCTGTATTCATACCATAATCCACAACTTGAACTTCTAAATCACTTGCAATAGATTTATCAGGTAAATTTTCAATCAAATCTTTTAGATCAATTGTCATAGTTGTTTCAGTATTGTTAACACGAATAATATCACTAACACGTTCACCTTTGTAATAAACAGCTAAAGCTTGAATACCAGATGCATCGTTAGCATTAATTGTAAGTAAATTATCTTTAGTCAATGACATATATACTTCAGGTGCAGTCACATCCACATTTACATCAAAAGACTGAGTCTGAACATTATCAGAATTTAATAAGACTTCTAAACAAGAATCTTTATCTCCATAATCAACAGAATTCAAATATTCATATTCTAACATAGCACGAACTTCAAAAGTATAAGTACCTTCTTCTACTACATTACCATCAAAATCAGTACCATCCCAATACATTTGATGATTATACTTAGTACCATAACTTAAAGCAGCTTGTTGTGTTTTGTTACCATCATTAACCTTTGCTTCAAAATATTCATAATCAGGTCCGATAACATTAACAATATTTCCATTTTCATCTTTAATTGCTACACATAAAGCTTTAGCGTTACGTAATAGATAAAGTGCTGTATAAGCAATATCATCTTTACCATCACCATTTGGAGAAATTGTTACATAAGAAGCATTCAATTCCCCATTAGTACGTAGATTATTTAGATAATTACGAATTGTATTATAATAACTTGTTGAAGAACCACCAAAATAATCTGGTAATGATGCTCCAGTAAATTGGTTTGCACCTAATACTACATCATATCCATCAACCAAAGAATTTAAAGTAGTTGTGTGGAAGAAAGGATAGTTTGCATCAGAAGTATTCATATTGCTGATGTCATCATAAGCAGTAGCCAAATCAAAGATTGGAGCTGCATTCCAGTCTCCACGGAATCCCATATAAGGAATATTTAAAGTTTCATAATCAGAATCTACATTATCAAAGAAAACGAAACCTTCTAAGAACATACCGTTAGGATACTTTGCATCATAACTTCTCATTGTTTCTTCGTTTAAAGTTACATTAACTGTAATACTAGCTGAACTGTTAGCAGGAACAGAAATCTTTGTTGCAGAAGCACTATCTGCATAACGATTGATGTTGTCTGTTGCATTAACAATAGCACCACCAGAAACAGAAGTAACTTTCATTACACCGTCTTCAATTGCATCAATATCTGAACCATAAGTGTTAACAGCTGCAAGATTTGTACGCCCATTAGATTCAGTAGTGTTATCAGTTTGAAGACATGCTAGTACATCAAATGTTTTTGCTACAGAATCATAGTTATCCATAGTAAATGTAATATCAAAATTTGTTCCTAATTTATCACCTAATTCTACTTTAGTACGAGGTGCTTCACCAGTAACACTGTTATAAGGTACTTCATTATGTAATGTAACTAAACTATGAATTACATTATCAATATTTACCATACCAGCACCTTGACGTCTTGGTGAGAAGTATAAATTTTGGCGAGTTAAATTTGTTGAACTTACAAATGGTTGATAAGCCACTGCATTAGAAGCTACTAATTGATTTATCAAATTACTATATTCTTGAGTTCCAGTTGTTACTCCAAAAGTATCTAGATTTGCATCTACATATTGTTGTGCAAGAATAAATAAACCTTCTGCATTTGGAGATGCCATAGAAGTACCACTCTTTGAAGAAAGAGCTGTATCAGATCCACCACCTGCAGACCAAATATTACCACCTGGAGACATTACGTCTGGTTTCAAATTCATAGATTCAGTAACACCCCAAGAAGTGAAACTTGATGGACCATTATCGCTATAACTACGATTTACATCTTGAGATTTTTCTGTAGAAGAGAAACTTACATTTACAGTACCATTAGCAATAGCAGCAGATAAAGCACTATAAGCACTGTTATTAGTATTAGTACCACCAAAAACAGGAATACTTTCACCATTTTCACCAGTCCATAAACCATTGCTACCAAAATAATCAGCATAAGTACCAAAGTTCATATATACAGCTACAGCACCAGCTTCATAAGCATTTTGTTGAGCAGCCATAATTCCTTCTTCATCATAAGGAACATAACCATAAGTACGTTTTACTAAAGCAATCTTATTAGTTAAATCTTGTGTAATAGATGAACCATCACCACAATCTACTAACTCATAAGTACCTGTTAATGTTTCACCAAGTGCAGGATCATAAAGATCACTAACTGTAATAGCATTTACCGTTTCACCTGCAGCATTTACTGCAGTAGCAGTAGTATCTGTCCATTTATTTGTATAAGAATACCCTGTACCTTGAGCTGAAGCAATAGTCATAGGTCCATACATAGAACCAGAGAAACCAAGTGATGCACTGTTAGGAATCAAAGTACTAGATCCATTAACCAAAGCACCTGGATGACTATCACGAGCATCATTACCTGCAGAAACGCAGATAGAAATACCACTAGCACTAGCACGGTTGTAAGCACGTTGATATCCAGCTTGAGCATAAGTATTCATAGTTGTAAATCCATTAGGAATACCAAGAGATAAGTTGAACGCATTAACTCCTAAAGTAACAGCATCATCTAAAGCAGCAAATACTGCTTCGTCAGATTCTTGACCAAAAGCATCATTTTCATCAAATACTTTAAAGAACATGATTTGAGAATCGTAGGCAGAACCTTTGACACCAGAAATTCCATAGTAGTCTTCACCACCATTACCAGCAACAATACCACTAACATGTGTACCATGACTACTAGCATCTCCATCCCATGCATCCAAATCACCACAAGCATAATCAACAGAGAAAGGAACTTTAGAGTTGTAATAGAAATCACCATCTAAAATAGCTTCTTGTACATCTGTAGAAAAACCAGTTTCATCATACTCATGGAACCAGCTTCCCCAACCAGATTGGAATAAATTTAAAGTATCCTGGTTAGCTTCGATAGCCTCAAGCAAATTTTCTCTTGTTTTATAATTTTCAAGTAAACCAGCTTCACCATCTTTTTCTATTTCAGGATCCATATAAGAAAATAACTTGTGAGTGTAACGAATACTACTATCGAAAACACCAACAACTTTACCTGCACCAGTATAACCAGCTTCCCAAGCTGCTTCAAGTCCCATTTGGCTTGCAGAACCAGAATCAGCAGTAACAGATCTATTTATATCAATAGCATCACAATCAGTAAGATCATAATAATCTTCTAAAGATATATATTCTGTATCTTCTTCATTTTCTTCCCAGTTATCATCATATTTATAACTTTGTGTTAAATAAACAGACATTACTCCATCTAAAGCTTCAATCTGTTCTACATATTTATACTCAACTTGAACAGCAAAACCATTAAGTAAGTTAGTGTAATGATACTTAAATACCGCATTTGGAGCAAAAGCAGAAATTTGAGTTTCGATTTCCTCTTGATGACTTACTAAATCTTCACGATAAGCTGCTACTGATGCATCAGCAGAATAACCAATGCTATCATTTCTAAACATTGTAACAAATTCATCCACATCTAGAGTGGTTTCTCTTTCCAATTCTACAACTACAGTTACGACTTCATCTGGGTCATACTGCTTGCTAGAAATTGCCTTCCCCTTAGTAAGTTCGTCTAGAAGACTTGCATTAGCTACATTTCCATTGTCTAACGCTGAACTTGCCATAAATGACATACTGAACACCATTGATACAGCAAGACCACCTACCAAAAGCTTTTTGATTGAATTTTTTTTCATAAATTCATCTTCCCCTGGTATATCACTTACAGATTTAAATAAATCATAAATGATATACCTTTCCTTTCTTTAAATTTCATTTAGAACCGTAAAAAGCAAATATGTATAATCTGATTACTTCTTATAGCTTAAATCACCTTAAAAAAGTTATTGTCACTTCTTTGTATTTTAATAGTAATAAGTTAGATAAATCTTTAAATTTATATTTCTCACCAAACTCTTTAATACTCTGCTTGTGGCAATAATATTTATACAAACCTTATTTCTATTGATACTGGTAAACTTAATCATTAGATTTCTCTTACTGATTCTTATAGTAAAGTCTATCTTAACCTCTTTTTAGAATTCATTAACAAAAATTTTCTAAAATCAATCCTTTAAAAGTTTCTAATATCAAGTTACTCTTAAAACAACTAATCTTTCATTTATCATTGCTCAAGTCATATAAAATAAAAACTACACAACTATGAGCAAACATAAACTTGATAATATTATTCTTTAACAAAAGATACCAATAGACTTATAAATCAATTACAGAAATATACTGACATCATTTTTCCAAAATCCAATTTCTTATTCAAATTAAAGTAGTCCAGGTCTTAAATAGCTTTATTAAAAGAACTAAATAATGCTCATTTAATCTATCTCAAAAATATCATCTCTTTTGATGATAAAGAAAGAACCATAAATATTGATACTTCTCATATAAGAAATATTACTAGAAACTCAATTTGTGAAAACAATAATTTCATAACTCTTAAGATAATAATACTTATAAATAATTAATGGTAGAGGATAAAAAAAATAAAAGAATCAGCTAAAAACTTACCTCACCTATCTATTCTATCCTAATATTAGAATTTACATAAAAATGTACATTTTAAATGTAATCGGTGATATTTATTGCTTTAATTCTTCCAGAAAAATTTGTTAGTTTTGCTGATATGAATCCTAATACATATTAGTCGATAAAATACAATACTCCCTCAACAACAGCATTATCTAAACGATAATCTCGTTACTTTCGTAAAGCCTTATATCAGTGTAAATTCAATTCTACTTTATAATAAATACTATAACCAACAACATATACAAGATAAATCTTACAAATACGTTCAAAGTCATACAATAAGAAAATTACTAAGAGTTATTGATAAATCTTTATCCAAAAATAAAGAATCCTATACAGACTTTTAAAATAGTACGAATAAATATTTATCAATGTTTTAAAAAAGCTACAAAAACAGTTGTTTCAGTATACACTTTTATTCACTTTTCAATGTCCTAAAAATATCTGCTAATTTTTCTAAAATCACTTGTCTTTTTATCTAATTAGCTTTCAAAAATAGAAATGGCACATCTAAAACCTAATACCTCTGTGTACGAAACGTACTACACAGCCCCCTGTCTCGTTGCACCACTTAATTCACAAAATTTCATTTTATCTACTCCTGACTTCCTCATATTGAAGCATTAAAAAACAATCTTAACAAGTTACCTGGACAAACCTGCACTTTCCTCTTTCAAATGCTACTGAGTCACCAGAAATGAGAAAAATAGAAATATTGTGACTCTATTATATCAGAAATGATAAAAGTTGACAATGTGAGAGTTTTTTTACATTAATAAAAATGTATTATTTTTGTGATAATGACAATCTTAAATTTAAAATATGTAAATGTATTAATAAGTTTGATATCTTTATCAAGTAATCTTAACATAATTTAATAATATACTTTGTAACACTATAGATAAACGTATTTGAAAAATCTATAATTTCTATATTAATCTATAATAAAATAGTTGATGAAAAATTCTTAAACTTTGTATATTATCATATGAAAATATAACTTTTTACTTCCTTTTCATTGAAACTCAAAGGAAGGTCTATAATTCAGAAATATATAATTTCTCTAAGATTTAATATAATGTTATTTTTGTCAAAATTTCCTTTTCTTAAAATTATGATAGTTTATCATTCTAAAAATACAGTTTTAATACTGTACTTTTATTGAAATGAGACGCAAAATTTACTATCTTTCTTACTTCTCTTCTTTTTTCTCTTCTTAAACTAAAAACATTATATATATGATCTATTTGACTAATAAAAACCTCTCGAAGTTAGTACTTTATTTGTACTATTTATCGAGAGGATATCTCACTATAAACTATTATATATTTATGTTAAATTATAATAACCTACTACTTATAAATACTATTTTATATCGAGAACTAATAATTCTCTATTATCTGGTGTAACAGCATAAATTTTTAATTTTTTATATGGCATCACATTATCACCACTAGTATAATAACTTCTTAAATTAATATAGTTAGTTTTTGGCTGATTTGTATCCCCCATAAAATTACGACTTTCTTTATCTTTAGTTCCAATATCTTTAAATCCAGAATATTCTAAAGTAGCTTCAACCCGATATTTTTGGATATAATCAAGTGCTTTTTTATTTGTTTGAGTTGGTTCAAAATATAAACCATCAACATATACACTACCTGAACTTGGATTTAATTTTAGATCTGCATAATATTTACTATGTGCATCTAATATTTCTTGATCACTTGGAATAACAACTTCTGGTTCTTTTAATATTTCAGGTGTACTATTTAATTCTGTAACTGCTAAATTATCTATACATATTTGGTTAGTACTATTTAATGTTATTACTATATCCGCCTGATCTTTTCCTGTTGTTTCAAATTCACAACTAAACTTTTCATAATTTGTACTAACAGAAATATTATTACTCTTTTCATCTTTTGCCTTTATTTTTAAAGTTGCTTGACCAGCTGATGTTCCTTTTAAATAGCCACTAAATACATATCGTTTATAAGGATTTAAATTCGATACTGGTATAGTTATTTTTGTTTCACCACTAAATTTATTTGCTGCACCTTGTAAACCATCCTGATTATCCTTATTTACATTACTCCATGTAACTGGAAAATTATTATGTTCATCAAAATTATTAAAATACGTTGGTGTTTTAATAAGAATATTCATACCTCTTTCAAGTTGAATATTATAAATTTTTTGATCAGCTGATGTTTTTAAACGTTCTTTAATTAGATTAGCTGTGTTATTATCAAAAACAAGTTCTACACAACTTTCATCAATTGGGGTATTATTAAAATATAACATACCATTTTTTGTAGTTGTACCAAATGCTTTTTCTATCGCTTGACCAATTGTTAACACTGGTGTTTTATCTTCTGGATCAGAGAAATCTTTAGCTGCAACACGTCGTTCACATGTTTCACTACCAGTATCTAAAATTATTGCTGCAGATAAACTATCAATTTGACTAATATAATCAGACCAGCTATTTCCCTCTGTAACAATTTGCCCTTGACTATTTTTGGTTCCATAATTCCCACTTACTTGTGTTGTTTCTAATTTTATCTGTTTTCCTGCATCTAATTTTTTTAATTGATCATAATTGACAGGAATCAATCTGGAACTAAATTGGTCCATTGTATTAAGTGCTAAAGGAGACAATCCTTTTTTAGGATATGTTTCATTTGGTGATAAGTTATTTCCAATTTGATTATCCTGTGCTTTAATTGTTGTCAATGTTTCACCATCTAAGACTAAATTTGTTGTTGGAGTTACCTTATACATTGGAGCAGTTCCAGTATTATAATATCTAACATTTGCATTTATATAAGCTGATTCACCCTTATTTATACTTAATGCTGTATTCCATGATTCACCATTACTATTTTGCACTGCTGTTGAATTATCACTTGTATGTGAATAATTGGTTGTAATACTACCAGTAAAACCACCATGATATCCAACATTAACAGCAACACCAACCGTATTTGCTTCTGTTTTACTATTAGTAGTACTTCTAGAGACAGTCTTTCCTTGATCACTTGAAGCATGTTCATTAGTAGAAATAATTAATCTTTCCATTCCAACTCCCACAACAGGATAAGCTGCAACTAAAGGATCCCTTGCTTCAGCTCTGATTGCCCTGTCAAATGTACCAGAAGCTTTTTGATAGTCAGTATATGGATCTCCAGCTGTATTTGGAGTTAAATAACTTGATAAATACTTTTTATACCCTTGTTCAGCGAAACTATCCTCCCATTTTACAGCAATAGAATCTTTGATTGTATAACCATTTTTTTCATATGCATCAGGAATATTATCGTTATCAGTATCTAAATCCTCATCATCCCAATCTAAACTGGCTTTAGCTAATCTATATTTTGATTTCGAATTAAATAAATTATCTTTTGGAATAAAAGGATCATTATCATCAATTTTTGAATAATCTCTCAAAAATAAATTTTTCTCTGGTATTAATTCTTTATTTCCTTCTAACTGCCAATATAGTTTAGGAGTAATTAATTCATCAACTGCTTTAGGACTATCAGTCTGCATTTCGATTCTAATTGTGTATTCTTGACCCTTAAACATTTTTATTTTAACATCTTTTGTTCCTGTTCCTTGTGCATTTATCTGGATCAAAGCATTACTTTTATCACTTGAAATTATATATTCGCCATCTTGCGAAGGAATTATTCTTCCCATCCAACGAATTGATCTTACAAAGGAATTATTTTCTGTTAAAAGATCAGCCACTTTTTCTTTATCAAATTCTAAATTACTATTTTTTACTGGGGCCATTAATTTTAAATCTTTAAAATCTTTATCTTTAAAATAATAACCCATTAAACCATTATTAGATAATGTTTTTTCTGTCACAGTTCCAGATTCTTTTTTATCGTTTTCTTGAGCATAAATTGGAAACACAGCCACTTGTCCAACCAAAACAGTTGCTGTTAAAAAACTCAATATTTTTCTATTTTTCATATTTTCCTCCATTTCCCCACATTATCGTTTGTGGAAATAAATATTTTGTTAAACTTAATTTTTTTCTATCCCCCTTATACCCAACTTTTTAATAGTAATGTATAATTAAATAGAAGTGGTATACTACATAACACTTAGAGGATAGTAGGAATTCTACCCAAATAGAATATCCTAGATATTTATAAACAGCTACGATTTTTTAATAGGACTTAAAATCATAGCACTTATAATCATTTTGAATTAACTTAATAATATAATTCGAATAACAGTCAATGCCACTTCTCTTCTTTAAATAAAAGGAGAGATTTTATAAAAATTGTTAGAACAATGTATTATGATATAAATATACATAAAAATTCTCTTACAACTATAATCAATATTACTGAACCACTTACAATCTTTTACCTTAATCTAAATAATTTTAAACAACAAATTACAAATATTTTAAAACTTGTAACTATCATATTTCTGTTTTGAATGTTCCCAGAAACAATCTTAATATTTGACTCACCAAAAATATGTTAAAGCTACTAAGAGAAAGAAAACTGACAAGAAAAATTCAGAATCAATATACAACTTATTTAAATATAATCTTATCAAGCTTTCTTTTATTTCCCTGAGTCTTGTAAAAAATTGCCGCTATCATGTATGTGTTCTTCTAAACATAATTATTAAAACTATCCACCAGTATATAATAATAGAGTTGTCTCTATTGATTTAAATTCTGTTGAAAAATCAGCTATTAAATCCTTAAAAATAATAAAATGTAATATTTCTGAATCAATCAAAACAATATTCTACTTTTTATATATTTAAAACTTATTTTTTCAATTTTATTTCCTTTTTTACACTTTCTCTTATTTATGACACTTTCAACAACTGCTCTTATAAAAACAAACTCTATATATTATTAAACAATCTATAATCACTCCACTAAAGTTGCATCAACAATTAGTTTTGTTACTGTTCCATCCATATAAGTATCAATTTTATTAATTTTGAATTTACTCCCATGATTCAAAAGTACTTCATACTCACCAGCATATCCAGGAATAGCAGATAAATAAGCTCCTGGTGAATCTTTAGGAACACTTATTCGCAAAACAATTTTTCTTTTAGCAAAAGCACTCATATTTACACTTCCAATACTTGTGCTAATAAAATTTGGATATGAGATGGTTTGCCCCTCCCATTTTCCTTTAAATGCTTCAACATTCTCAACTTTATTAAAATCAAATTCAGGTGATGTAAGTGTTAGACCAAATTCTTGAGGACCTGATCTTCGATACACAGTTAAATTAGCTGGAATAGGCTGTTGCCTTAATGCGCTTTCAATATTACTTATTTTAGCATCTAATTCCAGATTAGGATTATTTGCTGGTCCATTAGCAATCAAATAATTATTGATTGCAGTATATCCGCCACGCATATAATCATTTACTGCAGCTAATTCATTAGCTGATAATTTATTGCTCCAATCACTATAATTAGATTTTCCCCAAGCATCTCCTTTTGCAACTTCATCTTTAAAATCAAGTGTACTAACAACAGAGGCTTCAGCTTTTATATATTGTTTTCCTTCTATTACAATTCGTACTGTTTTATCTATTTTTACACTATATCCTTGTTCTATCAAAGTACTAACATCACCTGCAGTTTCATATGGTAACATACCAGTATTTCTAGGTAATTTTAAGTGAATTAATAATGGTGAATCTTTTTTATCACCTTTTCCAGGTTCATATAAAGAAATATCTTTAAATCCATCTTGCTTAAAAAGCTTGCTTTGAACTGTTTCTTTAAATTCATTAAATTTTTCTAATGATATTTCATTTTGACTTTCTGACCTAATTTCTTTATTAAAAGAAAATTTTTCTGGTCTTTCAAAATAGTAAACATACATTGGTTTTTCAATTTTATTTTTAGATACTACACTTCTAAGTTCCTGATATTCCTTTTCTCTAGTATTTGCTTCAATCTGATAATCATAAAAATAATTTCTTATCTGAGAATACTTTCTTACCTCAACTGTATCTTTTTTATATTTTTCTAAAGCTTCTTTCTGTGAACTCTTAAGATCCCTTTCGATCCTTACTGCTTCTTTCTTTTCCCATTCTTTGGCCTTTTGTTTATCTTTCAAAAAGTCTTCTGGTCTTTCTGTAAAACCATAAGGAATAATGTTATTTATTCTAGGAGTATAATCCCATGCATAAACAGCATTAAATAATGTACCAGTTAAAATCAAAAAGAATACCAGTAATAAAGAAATCAAGTTATTTTTTATCTTTTTCATTATCCTTTCTCCTCATATAATATTTTTTAAATAATAACCTAATTAATCATAACTGCTTTTTAAATTATTTGTTTTCACCCCCCTTTCTAATCAATTTCATTCATTGAAACCTACCATGGATTGTTTCATGAACTACATTAATAAAATATTTTATCTTTTCTAACTTCATTATAAATTTTTAAATTCTATATAAAATTGATTTTGCATAAGAAACAATATTTTTACTTTAAATACAATTTAGTAATTAATATCCTATTTTTTAACCCAAAATATATTTAACAATTATAAAAAAATTCATATTTTCTAAATATAGATTCCAAAATACACTTTATTATTTATAAAATAAAAAAAACTCTGTAAAAACAGAGTAAGCACCAAATCATAATTTTATAATTATAAATCTCATATAGTTACTTTCAAGATTTTAATAAATAGGCAAAGTACATCAATTCCGTAGTTAACAAAGCAGAGAAAGATGGGATGAAATAACTAGACTGCGAAAGAAAAATTAAGTTTAAAATAAAAATCAATATTATAATAAATTTTAAATAAATATCATATTTTCCAATATGAATGGTATTTTCCTCACAAGGCTTAATAAATATTAACAAAAAAATTAAAAAAAGCGAAAATTTATGTAGCAGATAATTATATTCTGGTAAACTAATTAAAAAAAACACAATAGTATATATAATTATCATCAAAGATGTACAGCCAAATACAGTTTTACAATGAAACCCGCCTATAGTAATACGCAAAATACTAAAAACAGGTATAAAAATCAACCCAAAATAAAGATTATTATAAATCAAAGACAAAATAATTAAAATTGCAATTGTTAGTGTATTATATATCAACACCTCTAATCCATATTTTAGAATATCTTTATCATACTGCTCTGAATCAAATTGATTACATAAAAATTCAATTATAGATGATATTTTCATATTTACCTATTAATCCCCTTTATTAATATTATTTAATACAGCGATAAGCTTTTTTTTTGTTAAAGCATCCTCGTTTGTAATATCAAGAATATCTCTATTTGTTCTCCCACATAAATAATCTAGGCTCACTTTAAAAAAATCAGCTAATATTATTAGATTTTTAAAACTTGGTTCTCTTGTACCTTTTTCATATGCTGATATTGTTGTTCTATCAATTCCTGTAAGAATTTCAAGCATATGCTGAGTGTATTTATGCTTTTTGCGTAACTCCTTCAACTTTTGAGGAAAAGATCCATTTCCCATTATTATCACCTATTACTATAATATATTAATCATTGTGACTCTAGGTAGCAATGCTACAAAAAGTATCTTTTTTTGTATGTTACGTTAAAAAAATGTTTATTAATTTACTAGTTTATAAAAATATATATTTAGGAGGAAAAAAATATGAAAAAAAATATTAAGAAAAAAACATCTAAGAAGATTTGTAATCTATTAAATTTTATAGCTTATACTGCAAGTTCATCTTATTCATTTGTTGGTCCTTATGAACCAAAAAAACCAGAGAAACTTAAAAAATCTAATTTGAAAAAAATGTAAGAAATCTATGATATAATGAATAAGTAATAATCTTAAATTATTACTTATTCTTAATTTTATAGGAGAAAGTGTGAAAAAATAATTTATCCCAATCGTAGTAAAAGTATTAAAAAAGACCGATTTAAAAACAAGTTCGATTTTTATTAAAGAACAAAATATTATTTAAAAATATCTTGAATTAACAATACGTCAGATTCTTTGGATTTCATTCATTTTAAAATATTGATTCAATTCTTTTATTGAATTTTCAAGAAATTCAATAACCTTACTCTTGTTTTATGCCTGTAATGAATATCTTCATCAATAACATAGGTAAATTAAGTTATTTTTCCAAAAGAATAAAAAACAGCAATAACTAATAGGTTTGAATCAATAACAACATAAAACAAATACCTTTCATGACAGATAAAAGAAGTTCATATTTAAAAAGAACAATATCCTTTATTATTAGTTTTCCTGACTTTAATAGCTTTGACATATTTAAAATGAATAAGGACAATATTCATTTTCCCCAGTTTTAAAGATATTAAAAACAAGAAATTAGTATTTACTAGTAAATTAAATACAAACTTCAAAACAGCTATGTTCAATAAAGTCAGTTTTAAGGTTATAAAAATCAAAAACAAGAACAATAAATTATTATTAAATATAATTGCAAATCTCTCTATTAACAACAATGAAATCCTTATAAACATCAAGACCAGCTCAATTAAAACAATGGATTTTAAACAAAAAAACTCTTTTCTAAAAAAAGAATGACTTCAACTATCAATTTTAAAATATTACTAAAGTCAATAAAATAATCTTAAGTATCAAAATCCTAAATCCTCTTTGTTTGTGCCTAAAATATTGTCTGTGACTTATATTTATTCAAGATAATCAACATGAGTAGAACCACCTGCTCTCCTCCACGTACTCTGTAGTACACCACTTATCTTATAAAATACTGCAAAATACGATTGGAGAAAAAATATTTTTACTGTCCAACCAATGATAATGGACTAAAATGGAGGAAATTATGAATATTCTTATTATAGATGATGATTTACATTTTTCCAAACGATTAAAAAAAGACATTTTTAATTTTTTTTCAGATTTGTATGACAACATATCAGTAGAGATCATTAATGATGATTTCAAAAAAATTATTAATTATTCAAGTATTGATCTAGTCTTCTTAGATATTGATTTAAAAGCTAAATATAGTGGTATAAATATAGGCTCATATGTTCAATCTAATTTTCCAAAAGCAATAATAGTATTCGTTTCATCCCATGAAGAGCTTATATTTTCTGCACTTTCAATTAAATTTTTTCATTTCATTCGTAAATCACAATATCAAACTGATATTATAAAAGTTTTAAAACAATTAAAAAAATACATAGATGAAAATATTAAAAAAATTATAATCACAGTAAATGGCAGATTACGTGCAATTAAATTTGGTGAAATAATTTATTTAATGTCTATAGGACATGATCTTATTATTAAAACTATATATGATGAGTTTACTTTTCACGTCTCATTAATAAAGTTTATGAATATGGTTGATTATAAAGAACTTATTCAAATAGAAAGAAATTTGGTAATAAATTTAAATTATACTAGAGATGTTAGTAAAACAGAAGTAACTATGTTCAATGATATAAAATATACTGTTGGAAGAAAATATCAAAAGAATCTTATAGAAAAATATGAGGCTTTTTTATTAAAATGATTATATTTGATGCGACAATGACATTAATCGAAAGTTTTATTTTGTCATATTTCAATTTTAAAGTTATTGGTATTAACAATAAAAAATTATATTTATTTCTAAATTCTATTATTTGTTTTTGTGAAATAATAATATTTAATAATTATATATTAAATAACTACTTATTATTAGTTTTGTTACTACTAACTAACCTTATAATTTTATATTTTATAACTAAAGAATTTAATTTATACTATTTTATAATTCCAGCAATATTAATTTCAATTTTACTCTTTTCTAATACTATCTCATTAATCTTTGTTTCATATTTTTTTAGAATAAGTCCAAAAAATATTGGCATAAATACTAATGCACTAATAATACTATCTCTATGTTCACGTGTACTCTATCTGTTTCTAAGTTTAATATTTTATTATGTTGAAAAAAATTTAAAACTAAGTAAAAAAATAACATTTAAAACTGATTACTGGATTATTTTTTGTGTATTTACATTTATCTTTTTAGGTGAATATACTATATTCTATGAAGCTGTTTTTTATGAGATAATTAATAATAAAACAATATACATAATTTTATTTCAATCTACTATTTTAACCTTTTTATTATTTATATTGTACTTTCGAATACAAAAAGATTACTATAATCATCTTTTAATAAGCAATGAATTAATGAAAAGACATTATACTGAAGAAATGTATAAAAAAACAAATAAACTATCATATCAAATACTTCAAGAAAAACACCAAATGTTTTATATTCTAATTAAAATTCAAAATTTATTAAAAACTAATGATTTAAATGGAGCCATCTCATTTATTGATATAATAGTTAAAAACTATCAGTCATACGAGATATCTCAAACATTAAATATACCAGCTTTTGACTATCATATATTAAGCTATATTAATTCATTAAAAAAGGATGGATATATCATAACACCAATAATAAGTATAACAAACACTAAAATTTTGGAAAATATATATATCATTCAAGCAATAAAAGAATGCATTAAATTAATAGCGCAATATTCTACTAGTACAAAACAGTTTGAATTACAACTACACGATAACAATTCATATTTAATTTTGAAACTCACAACAAAAAAGCAAAACCATCAATTTCCACAATTATCAATTAAAAAATCAACATTTATCAAAAAAATAAATATTAATCACAAAGAAAACGATGAAATAGAATTAAATGTATTATTTTTTATGAAACTATAGTATATTTTACCAATTTAAAATAGTAACCGTTTTTATGAACAAATAAAAAAATGAGATACATTATCTCATATAAAAATGATTATACCAAAAAATTATATAAAATTACTTGTGATATCTTTAGATATTGGTAACCATTCCTAATTATCTTTCACAAAAACCATATCATAAAAAACGCACAATTTTGTGCGTTTTTTATGTTTAAACGCTATAAATTATAGCCTGTTATTTTCACAATTTATTTATATAACATTAAAATTTTAATTACTATTATATATAAGTGATTAAATCTCTTTTATTATAACTGCTAACTAAAAAATAAACAAATAGACTGTCACATTAATTAACAGTCTATTTGTTTAAAAATCCATACTCTAACTACGATACATCATGTTCATTTGACGTATTTCCTCTTTTATTTTATCTCTTAATTCTAACGGTTTAAATACTTCAATATAATTTGCTAACTGTAAAAACCATTTTACAAGATCATCATCATATATAACATTTTCAATTGATATATCTATAAATTGATGAAATTGATTCACTATAAATACACTATCCTTAAAACGATCATGTAAAAGCTCAAATACCTTATTACTATTAATTGCATATACTCTTATTTGTACATTTATTACAACATCTTTCGATACACCAAGAGGATCATTAGATTGCCAAACTTGATTTTTAAATGGCGCAATTCTTTTTTGCACATATTTAGGAGTACGTACCACTCTTAACTCTGTAATACGATTAATACGATAATATTCTAACTCTAGATCCTCTCCATTATTGATATGATAACCAACCACATAAATTTGATTATTAATAATATCAATATTAGTTGGATACATCATAATAACTTTACCAGCCACAGCTTCTTTTAATTCATTATCATTGACAACATAATCCAAACGTTTAAATGAAATACAAGCATAGTTATTTATTGCATTAATAATTTTTTCTAAACAAGATAATATTTGTATTTGTTCATTTTCATCATTTAAATTATCTAATAAATGATATTGATTTATTTTATGTAAAGAAGTATCTGATAAAACCTTTTCAATTAATTTAGAATTACTGCTTTCATCTAAGCTTAAACATTTTTTTAACAATCTAGTCAATATAATTAATTCTATATCACTATAATATGTTTTTTCAACAAATGCTCCTTTTTTCTGTTTAGTTGTGTAATCAACACTACAACTTACATTTGTTTTATAAGGATATAATAAAGTATCTTGATATTCTTTAATAATATCATTAAATGCCTTTATTGACTCTATATCTGCTTTAATCGTATTACTAGATATAGTAGTTCCTAATTCACTAATCTTAGAAATTAGTTCTTCTCTAGAAAGAGCATGATTTTCATCAGTTAATCTTTTTAAAAGATATTCAGTTAACAAAATTCTTGTACCATTGCTAATATCTCCCATACATTTTCCTCCATTACCCTAATTTTACTTTATCTATTTAAATATGTAAAATCTCAAATAAGTATATACATTAATTATTTGGTACATTAAAAAATAATTATCTAATATTTTTACTAAAAACAAAAAAAGAGTCAAAAATCGACTCTCATTTCCAAATAAACTAAACTATATTTCATTAAATCCTAATAGTTTTCATTAAAAAAGTGTCCCTTGCTTTCCCCAGGTTTGATACTCATCAAAAGAAACATAAATATCATTAGGCTCAATATTAGTAGTTTCTTTAATCATTTTTATTAATTCTTCAGTAAATTTCTTTTTAGCATCAAAATCTATTGATTTATATAATTTAATAGCTACCATCATACAAGGAATATCTTCACCTCTAAAATACATAATTTGATTATCTTCCATGTGAAGCATTAAGTTTTCTTCTTTTTTACCTGGAAGTATAGTTATCAGCTCTCCAGTTCTTTTTGCAATCTCATTTTCTTGTCTAAGTGTTAATTTGTGATTTGTTGTAAATGAAATGAACGGCATATTCATTTCCTCCTTTTAATTAGTTTATTATATTCTAACATGTTTTTATGATGATGTTAACACCAATTATTTTAAGTTTCGATATTTTCTTAAAATTATTGTCTATTAGTAATATATCATCTAAATATAGCTTGATTATATACTCCAAAATTCTTTGCTTTTTACCTAAGTATATTTCTATGCCAACATCTCACCATATATCCTTTTACTATTTTATGTACATCTGCCTTATTCAATACATATTTATAAATAAATTTGACATATAAAAATTCTTTTGTATTTTGTCTGTCTATTAAATAAACCCAGATAAATTTTTAAGATAATAAATAAGCATTTTAAGCTTTTTTTGAATTTTCAAAATACTTTTTCATATTTTATTAAACTTAAAACAATTATATTATAAAAAATTATTAATGCGCTTACTAAACAATTTGATTTATTAAACCTGACTTTAGAAGTAAAAATGAAAAAATGGTGCTCTGATCATATGATATGAT
>ERZ777306.1760-NODE-1760-length-31830-cov-4.853029_pt1 | contig 31830 bp, 19 predicted proteins | sample MGYA00374966_ERZ777306 | MGnify/ENA primary metagenome ERZ777306 (study PRJEB29329, sample SAMN06343882) | mouse gut metagenome | isolation source: Mouse cecum | place: Austria: Vienna | collected 2014-11-15 ... | reverse complement strand
CTGAATATCTGTACAAAGTCTTTAAGGATAGTTAAATCTCATGCGCCAGCCCTGTGTATTGGTCGAGAGTTATTTGACATTTAAGCGGAAAAATGCTAATTTTGCACTTGTATAGCCTCGATTGGCAGTAAACTTATTTTAATTAGCATGAAAACAATAGGCAAATTACTATTTATAAGCTCATTGGCTCTTACAGCGTCATGCGGGAGCGGCAATAAGTGGCATCTTGAAGGACGCATTGACGGACTTGGCGAAAATGATCTTGTTGTGCTTGAAGGCAATAACCAGGGCTACTGGTATCCGATGGACACTATTGAGATCAAAGGAAACGGATCGTTCAGCTACAGCCGTGATGCGCAAGGCTACCCCGATATTTATCGTCTGCGGATAGGGGAGAAGTCTCTCTATTTCCCGATTGACAGCATCGAGACTCTCAAAATCACAGCCCAGGCGCCTGATATCGATGCAAACCACAGCCTTTCAGGTACTCCTCAGGCTGCAAATCTCGAACACGTAGACAGCCTGCTCAGAGCGGAAACAGCATCCGGCAATGTGCAGTCCGTCACCTCTAATGCAGATCTCAAACGCGAACTCGGCAAAATGATTCTCGCCGATCCTGCCGGTATAGTACCTTATTATATTATAAGCAAGCGGGTGGGCGGCCAGCCTCTGTTCAATCCTGCCGTGAAGGAAGACCTGCGCATTATCGGCGCTGTGGCCAACGCGTTCAACGAGCAGCGCCCATCTGATCCGCGCACAACCTATCTGCGCAATCTCTTCATCAGCAACCGCCCGAAATCAGGGAAAGTCAATGAAGAGAATGTGGCGTATGCAAATGAAGTCCGCGCATTTGATATCAATCTTTTTGACAATGAAGGGAAGAGGCATTCTCTGCTTGATCTCACATCGAAAGGCAACGTGGTTATTCTGAATTTCACCGCCTATACTGCCGAAGATTCGCCTGCGTTCAACGTGATGCTCAACAATGTCTATCAGAAATATCATCAGCAGGGACTTGAAATATTCCAGGTGGCATTTGACAGCGATGAATATGCCTGGAAGCAGACAGCAAAGAACCTGCCCTGGATTACGGTGCTCAACGGCGCTGCTGATGGCGATAAGGCTCTCCGTGACTACAATGTAGGCTCTCTTCCCGCCGTTTTTATTTTCGACCGCAACGGAGATGTGGTCGAGCGTGTGACAGACATGAGCACTCTTGATTCTTCAGTGGCCCGCCGCCTCTGAACGAATAATGACTGACACTTAGAAACGTATAGCGACATATAGCGACTGGGTTGAAAACATTTTATCGGATTCTGCGCTTTATTCTTGTGATAATATTAGTATTGCCGGTGGCAGTACCGCTGATTCTGTATGTTGCCCTCAGTCTCCCGTCAGTCCAGGGCAGCATAGCCCGGACAGCAGAAAAAGAACTCACCGGACTTCTGGGAACAGAAGTTTCGGTGGGTTCAGTGTCTATAGCACCTTTCAACCGGGTGGTACTTTCTGACGTAGGCGTGAAGGATCCGAGAGGGGAGACGGCTTTGCAGATCGGCCATCTTGGCGCCGGGATCAAGCTTTTTGAAGGGCTGTGGAACCGCCGTATTGTAATCACATATGTAGAGATCATAGACCTTGATCTGAATCTTTACCGCCAGTCGCGTCAGACACCGCTCAACATCCAGCCGATCATAGACCGGTTTAAGAAGGATGAAGACAACGGCCCGTCGAAGTTTGATCTGGCTGTAAATCTGCTTGTCATCCGCCGTTCCTGCCTGACGTATGATGTGCGTGATGCGGCACCTGCAGACTCCGGACGTTTTGACCCGGCACACATAAGAGTAGACGGTCTTAGAGCCGACCTTTGTGCGCCGAGGATTTCAGACAGCCGGATTGAAGTGGAAATCAAGCGCATGGCAGCTGCTGAAAAGAGCGGACTTGCGCTGAAAGAATTGAGAGCCGATGTTTTGGCCGACATGGAAAGTCTGACAATTGAAAATCTGGCTGTCGAACTGAACAACTCCCGCCTTGCGCTCAATGATCTGACGCTTCAGTCTCCTCTTGGCGGAGGATTTGATCTAAAGAATGCGCTGCGTTCGCCTGTGGAGACTCTGTCTGAAACCTATCTGACACTGTCAGATCTCAGCCCGTTTGTCAGAGGACTTGAAGATATTGACGTCAGGGTAGATGTGGAGATTGAAACTTCAGGTAGAGCAGACAGCATCAGCCTCGAACATTTCGATCTGTATATTCCCGAAAGTCAGGCACGTCTGAGCGCTCATGGACTGATAAAAGGCCTTCTCCATGCCAAAGATTCCTTGTCAGTGGATCTCCGCAGGCTCAATGTCAGGACCTCGGTGCCAAAGGCTCTGGATTATCTGTCAAAGCCGGCCAGCCCGCTCAATCATCTTTACAGAAAACTCTCGGCCCTGGCTCCATTAGGCGATATAAATCTGCTTGGCGATCTATCGCTTACCCCAGAGTCAATAGACTTTAACGGAGCTCTGGACACAGATTGCGGAAACATCGACATTGACTGCGGGATATTCAAAAACCGAACAGGCGGGCCGCTTGAACTGGACGGCGTGATATCATCAATGGCCTTTATGCCATCCGAACTTCACAAGTCATTGGCACCGTTGAGCAATATTGCATTTGATGCAAAAGCCGATCTTGTCATTTCGGGCAGTCGCAATATAAAAGGCATGGCAGAGCTGTCGGTCCCGGAATTGACATGGAACGGTACTGATTTTGCGGATATTAATGCCAATGCCGATTTTCGAGGCAACAGCGTTGATGCGACTGTAAGATCATCTTCTCCGGCGCTTGATTTTTCGGTGTCAGGTGGCGCTGAACTGAGCGGAACAATGCCTTTGACTGAACTCTATGCTCAGGTCAATAACATCTCGCTCGATCCATTTGTGAAAGGTGGCAGACTGAAAGGTGATCTTTCGTTTGAATTCGACGGATCTGTGCGTGGACGTAATCCGGATGTGATCAACGGATGGATAAAAGTGTCGGATTTCAAATTTTCCGGACGAAATGACAAGTCACTTTCGATTCCACGGCTTGAACTCGATGCCCACACCGGCGATTCGGCAAGAAGCATCATGCTGCGCAGTCCGCAGGTCGATGCGGATCTGTCGGGCCATTTCAGCCTCAGGAATATAGCCAATGATGTCAAGGCGGTTATAGCAAAAGTCTACCCGGCACTTTTGCCTGCTGACAGTTGTAGGGAAATATCTGAATTTCATTATGATCTTGATCTTAGAATTAAGGAAGATTCCACAATAAGCAAGTTTCTGGGGCTTCCGGCAGACATAATATATCCCGTCTCAGTACGTTCGTTCGGACGTGGTGGAGAGACGGCCTCGGTAGGGCTTGATATTGATGCCCCATATTTGCGAAACAAGGACAAACTTATAGAGGGAACGAGGCTGTCGGTGATGCTTGACGCTATCAGCAAGCATTCTGACGTGACTGCCCACACATCTTTTCCGACCAAAAACGGAATGCTTGATCTCCGGATCGGGTCTGAGGGCTCTGTCGATTCACTCGGCACTTCGATTCTTTGGAAAATAGACCGAGAGGAAGACTATCATGGCAATTTTGATTTCGCCACATTGTTCAGCCGCAGTGAAGATAGCAAAGATCTGCTGACTGATATTTCAGTTGCGACATCGCAGATGGTGTTCAACGATTCATCCTGGACTGTGAATCCGGCATTGGTTCATGTAATGCCCTGCAGAATATCCGTTGAGGGGCTCGGCGGCCATAGAGCCGGACAGTCTCTGAATATTCATGGCGTGGCGTCGGCTGACTCGATAGACCGTCTGATCGTAGACCTTGATGCCATAGACATCGACTATATATTCGACTCTCTCAATATGAGCGATGCCGTTCAGTTCGGAGGCAGGGCCACAGGTAGTTTCTATGGCATGAAGCTTCTGTCGGGTGATCCGGTGCTTTATACTCCCCGCCTTAAGGTGGAGGGCCTGAAGTATAACGGCTGTGTGATGGGTGACGGTGACATCCGCAGCTATTGGGACAATGGAAACAGGGCCGTCCGCATCATGGCGGAAATAGTTGGCGGCGGAGGCTCAAAATCGGAAGTCGACGGAGTTATCAAACCGATGAGTTCAGAATTGGATTTCACGTTTAAGGCTGATCGTGCGCCGGTAGGATTCATGGAGCCTTTCATGGCTGCTTTCACATCGAAAGTCACAGGAGAGGTCAGTGGCGAGGCCCGGCTTTACGGGACCTTCAAGGATCTGGATCTGTATGGCGATATCTATGCAAAAGATCTCAGCCTGAAACTTGATTTTACGAATACAACTTACACCACTACTGACAGTGTGCACCTGCGGCCGGGCATGATCAGTTTTGACAACGTGCGTCTGACTGACTGCAACGGCAAGACTGCAAAGCTTAACGGCTATGTGGCCCACAAGTATTTCCATGATCCGACTTTCCGTTTCGATATCACTGATGCCCGTGATTTTCTTGTCTATGACATCAATGAGAATCAGACGGAAGATCCCTGGTTCGGCCTTATCTACGGCAATGGCAAGGCTTCGGTCAGCGGAGTGCCTGGACGCGTGGATATAAATGTTGCTATGTCTACGGCCGAGCAGTCGACATTCTCATTTGTGATGAGCGATGCGGAGCAGGCCATCGACTATCAGTTTATCACTCTGCGTGACAAAAACAAGGCCTACAAGGATTCCATCGCCGCGTTGGACCCCACACCGCTTATAGTCCGTCAGCTACGCGAGCGCATACGCCGACAGGAAGAGCAGACATCGTCAGACTATGCCATGACCTTTGACGTGGGCATCAATCCGTCAGTGGCAGTTAATCTTATTATGGACCCGGTGGGCGGTGACAAAATCACGGCTTATGGCAGTGGGCAGTTGCGTATGTCCTATAATAGTTCTGACGGAGACCTGCGCATGTATGGTGACTATAAGATCAACCACGGCACCTACAATTTCACTTTGCAGGACCTCATCATAAAGGAATTCAAAATACGTGAAGGCAGCAAGATCACCTTCCTCGGAGATCCTTACAGTGCTCTGCTTGACATCACGGCCTCTTACTCTGTAAATGCCAATCTCAGCGATCTTGACGAATCTTTCCTTGAAGACCGCGAACTGAACCGTACGAGTGTGCCTGTCGATGCACTGATGATGGTGCGAGGTGACATCCGTCAGCCGGAAATCACTTTCGACCTGGACTTCCCGACGCTGACTCGTGATACCTACAGGAAGGTTCGCTCTATCGTGTCGACTGAAGACATGATGAACCGCCAGATCATCTACCTGCTTGCTCTCAACAAATTCTATACGCCTGACTATATGACGGCCACCCACGGTAACGAACTGGTGTCTGTGGCATCTTCTACTATCTCCTCGCGTCTCAGTTCAATGCTCGGTCAGCTAAGTGACAACTGGAGCATCGCGCCGGCCATCCGCAGCGACCGCGGAGATTTTTCAGACGTAGAAGTCGAAGTGGCTCTGTCAAGCCATCTGCTCAATAACCGTCTGCTTCTCAACGGCAACTTCGGGTATCGCGACAATTCGATGAACAACAACAGTTTCATCGGAGATTTCGACATACGTTATCTGCTTAACCGTGCGGGCACCATACAGCTTAAGGCCTATAACCGATATAACGATCAGAACTATTATCTCAAGAGTGCTCTTACCACTCAGGGAGTGGGTATAGTGTTCAAACGCGATTTCGATAACATCTTCTCCTTCCTGAAACCCAAAAAGAAAGCAAAGAAAAAAGACCGGGAGGATGATCAGTCGGATTCTCCGGCACCTGCCGATGCGGCGAAAAAGGAGGAATCAGATTCTGAAAAAAGCGGGGAATAGGTGTAACTAAATCTCCGCTTTTATCGTCTAATTAGCATAGCACGGCATAAGATTGCAATGAAAGTCATATAAAAGAATCACAATAATCACATTTATGAGAAAAAGTATCATTTCACTGGCTCTGTTTGCCGCAGGTTCGCTTGGCATGGCGGCAGCGCCGTTGTGGCTCCGGAATGTTGCCATATCTCCGGATGGCACAACGATTGCCTTTACATATAAAGGCAACATTTTTACCGTCCCGGCAAAAGGCGGCGATGCCCGGCAGCTGACCTCAGGAGGCAGTTATAATTCATTGCCGGTCTGGAGCCCTGACGGCAAAAAGATCGCATTTAACAGCGACCGTGAGGGCTCGTTGGATATCTTTGTGGTCGACAGCAAAGGCGGTGTGCCCAAGCGTCTGACTACCCATTCAGGCAATGAGACTCCGCTTGCGTTCAAAGACAACAGTCATGTGGTGTTCAGCACAAGTGACATGCCCTTGGCAAGTGCTGCCCAGGCATCGTTCACACAGCAAGTCTATACAGTAGATCTTGATGGCGGCCGTCCTGAATTGATGGTATCACTGACCATGCCCGCGCTGAGCATTAATCACGACGGGCGTGTGCTCTATCAGGACCGCAAAGGGGTAGAGAACATCTGGAGAAAGCATGAACGTTCATCCGGGACGGCTGATATATGGCTCATGGATAAGGACGGCAAGCATATCAAGCTGACTGATTTCAACGGGCATGACATGAACCCCGTCTGGTCAAATGACGGCCAGTTCTATTTCATCAGCGAGGAAGACGGAACCCTCAACGTCTACAAGCGTTCAGTCGACGGAACTCAGAAAAAGCAGCTCACAAAATTCAAGACACATCCTGTGCGTTCTCTTTCGGCATCTTCCGACGGGCGGCTCGCCTTCAGCTGGAACGGAGAGATATATACTATGGATGAGGCAGGTAAACCATCTAAGGTGGAAGTCAATATCATCAGTGATGACTATGCCTCGTCGGCTGAGAAATCGGTGCGCCGTTCGGGAGCTTCATCTTTTGCCGTGTCTCCTGACGGTGAGCTTATAGCATTCGTGCTCCGTGGCGATGTATATGTGACTTCGACTGAATACAATACCACCCGCCGCATCACTGACACTCCTGCCCAGGAACGAGCTGTGGATTTCGCTCCTGACGGCCGCAGTCTTGTCTACGACAGCGAGCGCAACGGTCTGTGGCAGCTGTTTACCACTGAGATCAAGGACCCTGATGAAAAATCGCTGCTCTATGCTACCGAACTTGTTGAGAAGCCACTCTATAAGAGCGACAAGCCCGCATTTTTCCCGGCCTACAGCCCCGATGGCAAGAAAGTGGCATTCCTTGAAGACCGTACGACTCTCCGCGTGATGGATCTCAAGAACAAAAAGGTGACCACTGCGCTTGAAGGTAAGTATAATTACAGTTATGCCGACGGCGATACCGGATTTGAATGGAGTCCCGACAGCCGCTGGCTGCTGACCAACTATATTGGTATCGGTGGCTGGAACAATGCCGACATCGCGCTTGTGAAAGCTGATGGCAGCGAGGTTGTCAATCTCACCGAAAGCGGCTACAGTAACGATGCTCCGCAGTGGGTGCTCGGAGGCAAGGCCGTCGCATACACTACCAGCAAATATGGCTACAAGAGTCATGGCAGCTGGGGCAATGAAAGCGATATAGTCCTCATGTTCCTCGATGGAGAGGCTTATGACCGCTTCCGCATGACCGAAGAGGAGCTTAAGCTCGCTGACAAGGAAAAAGCAGATAAGGAGAAAAAAGAAAAGAGCGCCAAAAAAGATGGCTCAAAGAAGGATTCAAAGAAAAAATCCAAGAAAGATGACGGCAAGAAAGACAGTGCCAAAAAGGATTCTGTAAAGAAAGATGATCCCGAACCGCTTGTCCTTGACACCGAGAACCGCCGTTACCGCATGGAGCGTCTGACCGGCTCTTCAGCACGTCTTGGCTCTTACTACGTATCGCCGAAGGCCGACAAGCTCTACTATGTGGCCACCAGCCCTGACGGCCGTTCTCTTTACGAGCGTAATCTGAAGGAAGGCGGCACTCGCGTACTTGTCAAGGGTCTGAGCGGATGGGGTATGATTCCTGATAAGAAGGGTGCCAATGTGTTCGTTATGGACCGTTCCGGCATCAAGAAGGTTAATCTTGCAAGCGGCAAGGCTACCCCGGTTTCCTATGAAGCGGAATACACCCGCCGTCCGTCAGAAGAACGCGAGTACATCTATGACCACATGTGGCGTCAGGTTCTTGACAAGTTCCATGACAAGAAAATGCACGGCACTGACTGGAATCTTTACAAGAAAGAATATGCCAGGTTCCTGCCTCACATCAACAACGGCTATGATTTTGCAATTTTTCTCAGTGAAATCCTCGGTGAGCTGAATGCTTCACATACCGGCGGCAGCTATTCAGGCGGCAGCGGACGGTCGGTGCTTCCTACAGCCTCACTCGGAGCATTCTATGATGAATCATTCAAGGGTGACGGTCTGAAGATACTTGAAATCGTCAAACGCGGTCCGCTATCCGACAAGAGCCTTGGTCTGGAGCCGGGCGATGTGATCCTTTCGATCAACGATTCGATTATCCGTGCAGGCAAAGACTATTTCCCGATGCTTGAAGGAAAGGCCGGGAAAAAAGTCAAACTTGAAATCAAGAAAGCCAAAGGAGACAGAAAGACAGTCTATGTCAAGCCCATCGGTGGCAGTGCTGTCAAAGATCTGCTCTACACCCGCTGGGTTGAACGCAACGAACACATTGTCGACAGCGTTTCCGAAGGTCGCATCGCTTATGTCCATGTAAGAGCTATGAACGGGCCAAGTTTCAATGAAGTTTATGACCGTCTGCTCGGCAAATACCGCAATTGCGATGCTGTAGTGGTCGATACCCGTCACAACGGAGGTGGCTGGCTCCATAACGATATTGCCATCCTTCTCAACGGCAAGAAATACGTAACCCACAGCCCGCGCGGCCAGTTCATCGGCACCGATCCTTTCTCGCAGTGGTGCAAGCCCTCGGCTATGCTTGTCGACGAAAGCAACTACAGCGATGCTCACGGCACCCCATACGTTTATCAGACTCTGAAAATCGGTGATGTCATCGGCGCTCCTATACCGGGAACAATGACAGCAGTATGGTGGGAAACTCAGATTGACCCGACAATCGTGTTCGGCATTCCGGAAGTCACCTCGCTTGACGGCAACGGAGAAATGCTCGAAAACAAGCAGCTCAATCCTGACATCGAGATCTACAACAATCCTGCCGACGTGCTCCGTGGCCATGACGAACAGCTCATCGGCGCCACCAAGCACCTGATGAAGAAAACCGCCAAGAAGTAATATACATCCGTTCCCATATCAAAAAAGATCGCTGAAAGCCCCGCGCTCTCAGCGATCTTTTTTATATGGTTTATTGTGGCATTTATCCGGATAATAGTCGACTATGAGCCACAATTGAGATTTTCTATACGACGGACGCTATTCGGCGTTGTTCCTCAACCATTCGGTACGTACTTTATCCGGCAGATGTGTCACCTTGAAATCAGAGAATGTCACATCAAAGCCATCTCCATCCGGGCAAGCGGCAAACATACCTATCCTCACCGGTCTGTTGGCTTCTAACCATGCATTGCGCATCATATAGTATGTATTGTCATCAAACGAGTAAAATATCTCTACTGCATCGAGGCGTCGCACGGCTTTTATCCATATCACATTGACAGGCTTGTCAAGAGCAATCACACTCCAGTCGGATGTATGATGTGTTACAACTGTGCTTAAGTTGTATTTTCCGTCTACAAACTCAATTCCGGTCTTGATATAATTCTCATGGTCGATTCTGATCATCATGCCAGCCTGATCAAACCGCACTTTGTAATCACCGGAAATTTTCACCTTGGCTTCAAATTCACCGCCATATTCCGAATAATAAAACGGTGCGTCATCAACGGTAAAGCCATAATGCGATATACGCCAATAATCGCTTTTGGGGGTAACATGCATGATAAGTTTATCATCGGATATGTCCCATTTCGCCGGCTCATTGAACCAGTTCATTTTTTCAAGTGTCTGTGCCGATGTCATAAAGCCGGACAAGACCATAAACAATGTTAGTATTGCTGTTTTCATCATATGGTATTTAGGAGTTGATCTGATTTAGACAGCGAAATATCATATCATTTTTATCCATGATTTTGATATGACTGTCAGATAAATTACCTTTGCAAAGGTAATGAGCTATAAGTAATTGTGCAATGGCTAAAAATAACCATTTTAATGACAATAGAGGAACCCTTGACAGGTTACTGCGTACCTCTTTGCCGCCGGATGACAATAATCGTCTGGCGGAGTTGATCAATTATGCGCATACATTGGTTAGCCTAGAAAACACAATAGTGGTTATAAGTGACATGCACCGTGGAGAAAGCCGGATTGTAATCGGAGATTTTGGCTTGAGACTCGGACTGGACGGCTATGAAAAGGAAAACTCCATATGGGAAAGCCGTATTCTTGAAATGATGACGCCTAAAGAGCAAGAGAATAAATTTATTGCAGAACTGAGATTCTACCATTTTATCAGGCATCTGCATAAAAGTAAAAGAAAACATTATTATCTTGCGAGCATACTGCGCTTTATTCTTAAAGACGGTTCAAACATGAATGTAATGCACAGAATGTATTATGTTTATAACAATAAGCAGGAAAGGGTATTATATGCGGTTTGTCTATATAGCCCTATGGCATTTGCTATGAAATGGCGGAATCAGGCCGTCAATTCGCTAACCGGTGAAGCCGTAGAATTAGCTGAAACTACTAATGCCAGCATACTTGGACCGCGTGAATGTCAGGTGCTCTCATTGATTGATCAGGGTCTGAAAAGTGCAGAGATTGCAGCCCGTTTAAATATCAGTGTACACACAGTCAGCCGTCATAGGCAAGAAATCCTTGCAAAGCTGCAAGTCAAAAACTCTATTGAGGCCTGTCGTCTGGCAACGAGAATGGGGTTGATATAAGAGTTACTCTTAATAATTTTCTTATATCTGCTCCTTCTAAAAATAACATACTCGTCTTAAGTTAGAGATAATCAGAGCCGTATTGGGGTGATGCGGCGGGTGGGGCGGTTGTCTATGATCAGGGGGACGTTCTCGATGGTGACGTTGCTGGTGTCGAGGCCGAAGGCTTCGGCTGCGTCCATTTCCATGTGACGCAGGAGCGAATGGAGATTCATCAGGCGTTTGTCTGATGCGTCACATTGGCTCGACTGTGAAAAGAGGCGGTGGATGATGATGAAACTGAAATCTCCGGTGATGCCGTGGCGGCGTAGGGAGGTGTAGCTGCTTGTGAGGTCAATTTCACCTGAAGCCACGAGGTCTTCGATGGCCTGGCGCAGGTAGACGCTCACTTGCGGGCGGATGCGGAATCCGATGCGGAATTTGAAACTGATGAGGGTGCCGGGAATGAGCACGGTAGGCTCATATTCGAGAGTGTCAGGAGCATCGGTGAACTCTACGCGGACAATCCAGTAGTGGTCGGCGCGTTTCGGGCGTTTGTTTATGATGGAGTAAATCAATTTGCTTTCCACCTCGTCGGCGCTGCGTGATCGGCTGAGATAGACGAGATTCGAGGAGTATTTCGGTATTTCGCTGTCAGCCTTGATGTCGGAAATAATGTCCGTGTAGTCGGCAAAGCGGTAATATTCTATGAATTTGCCGCGGATCAGAGTGGCTTTGTACCATACGATCATCACCGAGCAGACTATGCCGGCTATGAGCACAGTGAACCAGCCGCCATGCATGAATTTAAACATGTTGGCCACAAAAAAGGCTCCTTCGATCAGCAGGAATGTCAGGGTGAAGAGCGCCACGATCCATCGTCTGACTCCTTTTAGATGGAGATAGAAGGCGAGGAGTATGGTGGTCATCAGCATGGTTATGGTGATGGCCATTCCGTAGGCGGCTTCCATATGCGAAGATGTGCGGAAGAGCAGGATGGTAAGCACACAGCCAATGAAGAGTGCGAAGTTGATCAGGGGGATGTATAACTGTCCTTTGATTGTGGAGGGATACTTGATGCGCTGCCTTGGCCAGAAGTCAAGACTCATGGCCTCGCTGAAAATAGTGAACGAACCGCTCAGGAGTGCCTGGCTTGCGATGATGGCCGCTCCTGTGCTGATCAGGATTCCGGCCGGGAGAAACCAGCGGGGCATGATGGCATAGAAAGGATTGATGCCGGCCGTGTAGCTTTCGGCCTGTGCGATCAGCCATGCGCCCTGGCCGAGGTAGTTAAGTATGAGCATTGTCTTGATGAAGGCCCAGCTGTAGGTGATGTTCTTGCGTCCGCAGTGGCCGAGATCCGAGTAGAGAGCCTCGGCTCCTGTGGCACACAGAAAAACAGCTCCGAGTATCAGAAACCACCCCGGATAGTCGATCAGAAGTTTCACTGCATACCAGGGATTGAACGCTTTGAGAATGGGCCAATGGGCAGGCATCTGGCATATGCCGAGAATGCCGAGCATAAGAAACCAGCCGAGCATGAAGGGCCCGAAAAAGTTGCCGATGGTCTTGGTGCCGAGTCTTTGGACAAGAAAAATTCCGGAGATGATGACAAGGACTATAGGAAGGATCGGGGCCTGTGGCTGAATGTCGCGCAGACCTTCTACGGCAGATGTCACGGTCATGGCCGGTGTGATCACTCCGTCGGCTATAAGAGCGCTTGCCCCTATGGCTGCAAGAACATAGAGCCAGCGGTGTCGCAGATTTTTGAGCAGGGAGTAGAGAGCAAGGATTCCGCCCTCGCCTTTATTGTCGGCGCGGAGTGCTATGATGACGTATTTGAGTGTGGTCTGCAGGGTGAGAGTCCAGATTACGCATGACACAGCTCCTATGATATAGTCGGCTCCGGCATGGGGGTTGTCTCCCATGATGGCCTTCATGACGTAGAGCGGCGAGGTGCCGATGTCGCCGAATACGATGCCGATTGTTACGAGCAGTGCGGAAAAGGAGACTTTGTGAATATCAGGACTGGCAGTTGCGGATGATGTAGACATAGGCGATGTTGCGGATTGGACTGATTGTTTTTTATGAAGTACGTGAGATCAGCACGGCGACATAGGCTATATAGCCCAGCGTGAGCACTGCTCCCTCGGCGCGGGTGATTGTGCGCTGTCTGAAGAACCATCCGAAAATCCAGAAGAGCAGGCTTGCTCCTGTGAGCACAAGCAGATCGAGGTTTCCGATGTCGCCGAAGCGCAGAGGTCTTACGGTAGCCGTAACGCCGAGAACCATGAAAATGTTGAAAATATTGCTTCCAATGACATTGCCGAGCGCTATCCCGGTTTTACCTTTGAGTGCGGCAGTGATAGATGTGGCAAGTTCAGGGAGCGAAGTGCCTGCGGCTACTATGGTCAGACCGATTATAGCATCGCTGACGCCGATCGCCGAAGCTATGCCCGATGCACCTTCCACAAAACGGTCACCGCCATAAATCAGAGCGGCGAGACCGCTTATGATCCATGTGACGGCTTTCCACAGCGGCATTTCCTTTACCGGGGTCACGGAATTCGATGTCTGTTCCGGTTGCGGAGCGGCTTTGGCCTGCGAGAAGGTGTAGCGCATGAAGATCGCGAAAAAGAGCAGCAGAAGGATACCGTCGACACGCGATATGGCCGGTGCGGAATCTCCATCGAGCAGCGGACCGTTGCCGATGGCAAGCAGCGCAAGGGCCGAAAGAATTACGAGCGGAATTTCATTGGTCATGATGCTGCGCTCGATCCGTATGGGAGAGAACAGGGCGGTGACACCTATAATTACAAGAACGTTGAAAATATTACTGCCGACCACGTTGCCGACGGCCATCTCAGCGCTGCCGTTGAGCGCTGAGATGAAACTGATTGTAAGTTCCGGAGCGGAGGTGCCGAAGGCCACGATGGTAAGACCGATCACAAGATCGCTGACTCCCCACCTGCGGGCTATGGCCGAAGCTCCGTCGGTAAGGGCGTTGGCCCCTACAAGAATGAGCACAAGGCCTAACAGAAGAAAAATGATGTTGAGAAACATAGTCTGTCGGAAAATAAATAGTGAAACGTGAAACCGGCACGTTGATTCCATATGCCTTTAGCCTTGAAACAAACCGCCGGGGATGATTGTTGATTTAGTGGTGCAAAGATACTCAATTATGGGCATTCAGGCGCATGAAAAGCTATGAAGAGACCGTTAAAATATTTTTGAAATATCTCAAATAAGGTTTATCTTTGCGGAAACGAAATCAGAAATAGTTATCCTTACAACATACCTGTACCACACAAATTATTATCATGGAAAATAACAAGAACATGTCAATGAGTCGCAACCATGTGGAGCGGACATTGGGAAAGCCGGCATCCGAGTTCACACGGGCCGATATTATAGAGTATATCAGGCGTGAAGGAATCGAGATGGTCAATTTCATGTATGCCGCCGCTGACGGACGGTTGAAGACACTCAACTTTGTGATCAATTCCCAGGAATATCTGGAGACCATATTGTCGACGGGCGAACGTGTCGACGGGTCGAGCCTGTTTCCGTTTATCGAAGCCGGCCGCAGTGATCTTTATGTCATACCCCGCTATTCATCGGCCTTTCGCGATCCGTTTGCCGAACTGCCTACTCTGACGCTCCTGTGCAGCTATTTTGACAAAGATGGGCAGCCCCTTGACAGCGATCCGCGCCGTATTCTCGAACGTGCCTGCAAGGAATTCACCGAGGTTTCAGGTCTGGAGTTCGAATGTATGGGCGAACTTGAGTTCTATGTTATCGGAGCCGATACCGGTATGTTTCCGGCCACAGATCAGAAGGGCTATCACGAATCCGGACCTTTTGCGAAGTTCAATGACTTCCGCACCAAAGCCATGTCGCTGATTGCATCGACCGGCGGCCAGATCAAATACGGCCATTCGGAAGTAGGCAATTTCAAACATAATTCCCTTATTTACGAGCAGAATGAGATTGAGTTCCTGCCAAACCCCGCACTGAGTGCCGCCGACCATCTTCTGCTTGCCAAGTGGGTGATCAGAGAACTCGCCGCTAAGGAAGGCCTCAACGTCACATTCGCGCCCAAAATCACTGTCGGTAAAGCCGGGTCAGGCTTCCATATCCATATGCGTCTGATGAAAGACGGCCATAACATGACCCAGAGCGCCGACCGCACTCTCAGCAATGAAGCGCGCCGTGCCATTGCCGGTCTCATGACTCTCGCTCCTTCAATCACAGCTTTCGGCAATGCCAACCCGACGAGCTATCTGCGCCTTGTGCCTCATCAGGAAGCGCCGACCAACATATGCTGGGGTGACAGAAACCGCTCAGTGCTTGTCAGAGTTCCTCTTGGCTGGACTTCGGGCAAAGACATGTGTGTCCAGGTCAATCCGGCTGACAGATGTGAGATCGAGACTTATGGCAAACAGACGTTTGAGATGCGTTCGCCGGACTGCTCGGCAAATGTCTATCAGCTGATGGCTGCGCTCTGCGTGGCTGCCCGCCTCGGTTTCGAAATGGACGAAAAAGACGCTCTTGATATCGCATCACGCACTTATGTCGATGTGAATATCCATGCTAAAGAAAATGCCGAGAAGCTTGCAGGTCTTGAAACTCTTCCCACCTGCTGCGTTGAGTCTGCTGAGTGTCTTGAAAAACAGCGTTCGATCTACGAGAGCCGCAATGTGTTCGCACCCGCGATGCTCGATGATCTGATCAGCCAGCTCAAGGCATTTGATGACAAGATGCTCGCAGCCAGAGTGAATGCCGATCCGATAGAGCTGCAGAAGCTTGTCAACCGCTATTTCTATTGCGGATAAGCATTCTGCATGGTGCTATCGGCAAACAAGTAAAGAACCGTAATATAATCATTCTTATAACATCACCCTCAGACCACATTGTAGTTATGTCTGCCCAGCAACGTATCACCGAACTCCGAAAAGAACTCGACCGCCTGAATCATGCCTACTATGTAGAAAATTCGCCGTTGGCGAGTGACTACGACTATGACATGATGATGAAAGAACTTGAAAAACTTGAATCCGAACACCCTGAATTTGACGATCCGCTCTCACCGTCACATCGCGTGGGATCCGATATAACCAAAGGGTTTACCCAAGTGGCTCATGTCAGGCCGATGCTTTCGCTGGGCAACACCTACAGCGTGGAAGAGGTGGATGACTGGATTCGCCGCTGTAATGACTTGCTCGGAAATCTTGAAGGGCTTAAATCGGTGCCAATAGTTGGCGAAATGAAGTTTGACGGAACCAGTATCTCGCTTATCTATGAAAACGGGCGTCTGGTCAGAGCCGTGACCAGAGGTGACGGGGAGAAAGGCGATGATGTGACTGAGAACGTCAAGACTATACGCAGTATCCCCCTGGTGCTTCAGGGATCGGGCTATCCGCAGTCATTCGAGATCCGTGGCGAGATAGTGCTCCCTTGGAAAGCATTTGACCGTCTGAATGAGGAGCGAGCTTTCAATGAAGAGCCTCTGTTCGCCAATCCGCGCAATGCAGCGGCCGGAACTCTTAAGATGCAGAATTCAGCCGAAGTATCGCGCAGAGGTCTCGATGCATATTTCTATTATCTGATTTCAGATGAGCTTCCGGCTGACAATCATTATGACAATATGATAGCTGCCCGGTCATGGGGATTCAAGGTCAGCAATCTGATGACTCTGATGGATTCGATCGAGGAGGTCGACGGTTTCATCACCCGCCTTGATCGGGAGCGCAAGGAGTTGCCGGTAGCTACTGACGGACTTGTCTTCAAGGTCAACAGTCTTCGCCAGCAGCTGAATCTTGGCTATACATCCAAGTCGCCACGCTGGGCGATCGCTTATAAGTTTTCGGCAGAGCGCGCTCTGACTCGTCTTCGCTTCGTCTCGTTTGAAGTCGGCCGCATGGGTGTGATAACCCCGGTGGCCAATCTTGAACCGGTGTTGCTCTCCGGCACGATCGTGAAGCGGGCCTCGCTTCATAATGAAGACATTGTCAAGACTCTTGGAATCCATGAGCATGACATGCTCTATGTGGAGAAGGGAGGGGAGATCATTCCCAAGATAACCGGAGTTGACGAGGCGGCGCGTGAAGAGGGTGCGATGCCGATAAAGTTTGTGACCCATTGTCCGGACTGCGGCACTTCGCTTGTGCGCATTCCCGGCGAGGCGGCATGGCTCTGTCCCAACAAGTATGGCTGCCGTCCGCAGATCATCGGACGTCTTGAGCATTACGTAGGCCGCCACGCAATGGATATTGACGGAGTGGGAGAGGAGAATGCCGCTCTGCTCTATGATGCCGGACTTGTCAGAAACATTGCTGATTTCTATATTCTGCAGGCCTCTGATCTGGAGCAACTCGACCGCATCGGTCCGCGTTCGGCTCAGAGGATTCTTGAGGGTGCCGAGAAATCGAAGAGTGTGTCGTTTGACAGGGTTGTCTATGCGCTTTCAATTCCGTTTGTCGGAGAGACTGTGGCCAAAAAGCTTGCCAAGGGGACTCGTGACATTGACACTCTGATGGGCATGAGCCGTGATGAGCTGGTGGCTATTGATGATATCGGTCCGCGTATAGCCGATGCTGTCATTGAATATTTCAGTGTTGAATCAAACCGTGAGATCATAAACCGCCTCAGAGAGTATGGGCTTCAGATGTCATTGCCTGAAGAAGAGGAGTCGGAGAAGTCCGATCTGCTGGCGGGCAAGACAATAGTGATCAGCGGAGTCTTTGCCCGACATTCCCGCGAGGAATACAAGGAGATGATCGAGCGCAACGGAGGTAAAAATTCCGGCTCGATCTCGAAGAAGACTTCATTTGTACTTGCTGGTGACAATATGGGGCCGGCTAAACTCGAAAAGGCCAAATCTCTTGGAGTCCCGGTCATCAATGAAGACCGGTTCCTTGAAATGCTCACGGAATAAAAAGTATTCCTTGTTTTGAAAAACAGATAAGATCAGCCGTCTGTGACTCGGAATGTAAGAGTCACAGACGGCTGTCTGTTTTCGGGATTCGGTATTGGGAAATTACAGAGATATTCCTTTATCTTTGAGGAATTCCTTGTAGACGCGTGAAAACTGCTCGTTGGCGGCTTTGGGATAGCGTATTTCGGCAAAAACCTGTGCGAGATTCTGTTTGCCGTTTTCAGTTACAAACTTCATGGATGCCGGAGTGGCTTCTTCGGCGGCATAGAATTCGCGGATTTCTGCGTCAGTCGGATTGTGATAGCTTTCCGAGTGGACCACGGCATCAAGCGGCAATCGGTCCTGAAGTTCCGGAGTTTCGGCGGGATAACCGACGGTGACGGTTATGACCGGGATCACGTCAGACGGAAGCGCGAGCGCATCGGAAATCTGAGAGGCGTTATAGGTAGTAGTGCCGAGATAGCAGGTGCCGAGGCCTTCCATTTCAGCTACAGTGCAGAACTGCTGTGCGAAGATTGAAGTGTCGATTACTCCCCAGGTGAATCCCTGGAGGTTGTTCATGCCGCCCTGTGTGCCATTGAGTTCACACCAACGGTTGAAACGGTTCAGATCGAGGCAGAATGTAAGCACTGCGGCGGCGCCTTTGATAGCCGGCTGGCAGAAATGGGCCGGAGCAAGAGCTGCGATCTTTTCCGGATCGCGGTTTATGATTACGGAATAGATCTGCATGTTGCCGGTATTGGCCGCACGCGATGCCTTTGCAAGCAGTTCGCACAGAAAAACTTCGCTGACGGGGCGGGACAGATCGTATTTGCGTATAGTCCGTCGGGTAGAAAAGTAGTTATTTGTATCCATTGATGCTGTTATCAGGGTTTGTCAATAATCAAAATTGAAATCGGGCTGCAAGTTACAACTTTCCGGTAAGATGTAAATAACTTTAAGTGCGAAATTTTGCTTTATCGGAAATAAATGTCCAACTTTGCAGTCTCTAAAACTGCTTCTTAAATATCACTAATGGAAATAGATAAATACACTTTCGAACAGGCTTTCAACGAGTCTGTCAAGTATTTTGACGGAGACGAGCTCGCTGCAAAAGTCTGGGTCAGCAAGTATGCGCTTAAAGATTCATTCGGCAACATCTATGAACTGACTCCTGCCGACATGCACCGCCGTCTTGCCAACGAGTTTGCAAGGATTGAGAACAAATATCCCAATCCCCTCAGCGCGCAGGAAATCTATGAACTGCTTGACGGATTTAAATATGTGGTTCCTCAGGGGAGTCCTATGGCCGGAATCGGCAATAACTTTCAGACCGGATCGCTGTCAAACTGCTTCGTGGTAGGTCTTGACGGACATCCCGATTCATATGGCAGCATCATGAAGGTGGATGAAGAGCAGGTGCAGCTGATGAAGCGCCGAGGCGGAGTGGGTCACGATCTCAGCGATCTTCGTCCGAAGGGAATGCCGGTCAAAAATTCCGCGCTGACCTCAACCGGACTTGTGCCGTTCATGGAGCGCTACTCCAATTCAACCCGCGAGGTGGCGCAGGACGGGCGTCGCGGTGCGCTGATGCTCACCGTGGCCATCAAGCATCCTGATTCGGAACGTTTCATTGATGCCAAACTTGAACAAGGCAAGATTACAGGAGCGAATGTTTCTGTCAAGATTGACGATGAGTTCATGACCTGTGTGGAGCGTGAGGAAAAATACACATGCCGGTTCCCGATCTATGGATCTGATCCGCAGGTGAAGACTGAGATCAACGCTAAGGCTCTTTGGAACAAGATTGTCTACAACGCCTGGAAATCGGCTGAACCCGGAGTGCTGTTCTGGGACACAATTCTGCGCGAATCTGTGCCTGACTGCTATGCCGATCTCGGATTCCAGACTGTTTCGACAAATCCGTGTGGCGAGATCCCTCTCTGCCCCTATGACAGTTGCCGTCTGATCGCCATAAACCTCTATTCATATGTAAAGAATCCTTTCACATCCGAGGCCTATTTTGACTTCGATCTTTTCAAAGAGCATGTCGGAAAAGCCCAGAGGCTTATGGATGACATCATTGATCTTGAAATGGAAAAGATCGACGCAATTATCGAAAAGATCAAAGCCGATCCGGAGAACGAAGAGGTAAAGGCTACCGAGCTGAATCTTTGGGACAAGATTAAGAAAAAAACGCTTAAGGGACGCCGTACAGGCCTCGGCACTACAGCTGAAGGTGATATGATCGCGGCTCTCGGCCTTCGCTACGGCACATCCGAAGCCACCGCGAAGTCGGTAGAAGTACACCGCGCTCTCGCGCTTGCAGCTTTTGCCTCTTCGGTCCAGATGGCCAAGGAGCGCGGAGCTTTCGAGGTCTATGACGCTGCCCGCGAACGCAACAACCCTTACATCAGCCGTATGCGTGAGGCTTGCCCGGAACTGGTGGCTGATATGGAGGCCAACGGTCGTCGCAATATAGCCTGCCTGACCATAGCACCCACAGGAACCACATCGCTCATGACCCGCACCTCATCAGGAATCGAGCCCGTGTTCATGCCGGTCTATAAGCGTCGGCGCAAGGTCAACGCCAATGATGCGGATGTGCATGTTGATTTCGTCGACGAGTCTGGTGATGCTTTTGAGGAATTCGTGGTCTATCATCCCAAATTTATCGAGTGGATGCGCATCAACGGCATAGAAGTGCGCAATGATTACACTCAGGCAGAACTTGACTCACTTGTGGAGCGCTCTCCGTATAACAAAGCGACAGCCAATGATATCGACTGGCTTGAAAAGGTCAAAATGCAGGGCGCTGTGCAGAAGTGGGTGGATCATTCTATCTCCGTTACCATAAATCTTCCGGCCGATACGGATGTTGAACTTGTCAACCGCCTCTATATGGAAGCCTGGAAAGCCGGCTGTAAAGGTTGTACGATCTACCGCGATGGCTGTCGGTCCGGAGTGTTGATCTCGGCCGATGAAAACAAAAAGAAAGACCGCGAGAAGGGTGTGGATACTCCGGCTGATCAGGAAGCGAAAGACGGAAAGCAGTCCGGCACACCGGAAATACCCGCGGTCCATCCTGTGGGCAAGCGTCCGATAGAGCTTGAAGCCGATGTGGTCAGATTCCAGAACAATAAAGAGAAGTGGATTGCGTTTGTCGGCCTGAAAAACGGACAGCCATATGAAATTTTCACCGGTCTTGCCGATGACGAAGACGGTATTTTCTGTCCGAAGTCAGTGTCGAAAGGAAAAATCATCAAGGCTACTGACGACAAGGGAAACAAGCGATATGACTTCCAGTTTATCAACAAGCGAGGCTATAAGACAACTATCGAAGGCCTTTCTGACAAGTTCAATCCCGAATACTGGAACTATGCCAAACTCATTTCCGGAGTGCTCCGTTACGGAATGCCGATTGACCAGGTGATAAAACTTGTCAACGGTCTTGAACTCGACTCGCAGTCGATCAACACCTGGAAAATGGGTGTTGAACGCGCGCTGAAAAAGTATCTGCCGTCAGGCACTCCAGCCGGAGGCCAGAAGTGTCCTAACTGCGGACAGGAAACACTTGTCTACCAGGAAGGATGCCTGATCTGTACATCATGCGGCTCCTCACGCTGCGGATAAGATCAGAGAATAGATTTTAGCGTGACCGGGGTATTGTGGTCTGTAAGATAGAGCTGCTCGCGTGGCTCGTAATGGTCTGAAAAAATCGAGGCGGCAGTGTCAGTCATGGCATTGCCGCTGACTTTTATGCCTGCCATTTCAAAGGCTGAGGGGCAGAATGAGCGTGAGGTGGAAATCAGACACGAGATGTTTCGGCCTACGGCTGCTACAATATCAGGATATGATTCTTGATATCCGGCGGACAGCCATGCGATCATCGGGACATGGACCTGATAGAGGGTGGGGCGCGGAGAGGCGTGGAGGAAACGGCCGGAGCCATTGTCAAATATGTCTTCTCCGTGGTCAGATGTGTAGAGCAGGCCTGCAAATGCTCCGTCAATGGAGTCGAGCCGGCTGATGCAGTCGGTCAGCAAGCGGTCTGTGGCCACGATGGTGTTGTCATATGCATTTATGAGTTTGTCGCGGTTGCTCTTGGTGGCTTCGGTATAGTCACATGGGGTAAACAGTTCGTCGTTTTTGGCATAACGGTCGAGATAGTTGAAGTGTGAGCCGTAGGTATGGAGGACTATGAGCTGCTTTAGAGCTTCCTGGGCGAGGATTTTGTCAAGCCAGGGAAGGAGATCGGAATCAGGCCGGCTGTTGCGGCTGAGCGATGTGGCGTTGTCATCGAGCTCTTTGATGAAAACGCAGGTGTCACTCTCTTCTGCAAAGAAGTCGATGAACGAGCGGTTGTAGCGCTGGTTCGACAGAAAGGCGGTGGAGAATCCGGCTTCCTTGAATGCCGTGATGAGGCTTTTCACCTGATAGATATCGGTGTTGAAATCTGTAGCATTGACAGGACTGAGCAGCATCGGTACGCTCTTGTGGGTGGTGTTGCTCTCGCTGTAGGCTTCAGGTGCGGCATAAATGTCATTGCGATCGGCCAGCCGGGGATTGGTCGGACGGTTGTAGCCAAGAAGTTGCCAGTTATCCGCACGTGCGGTCTCTCCGACAACGAGGAGATAGATTTCACGCTTGTCAGACGGATGCACCGAATGTGCGTCATATTTGAAATTGGCTGATGTTTCGGAATAGCGGCCGGTCTTGGCAGTGCGGTCAAAAGCAAGATACACGTTGTAGCAGACATTGGCCGGATAGAGATGATCAGTGACTGCATATGCGCCTCTGGAATAGCTGAGTGCAAGGCTGATGAGCCCGGCTGCCGTCACTCCGGCAGATAACAGACGGTTCTTTTTCAGAAATTTTTCAGACAGACGGACTTTTTTGCGGATGAATATCACACCATTGGTCAGTGACGGGACGTAGAGGACCACGACGGCAATGATTACCGGGAGCATATTGCCGAGCAACTCGGCAACTTCAGAAGTATTTGTGGTCACAAGGTTCAGGAACATGTCGACCGCGATGACGCTCCGTCCGTAGAGATCAAGCAGGACAATCTGGAAAGCTGCAAAAAATATCAGCGGAAACATCAGCCAGATGCTCCGTCCGAACTTCGGCGAAAGGCTTGACAAAAGCCAGATAATGCCTGCGGGGAGCAGTATGTTTGTCAATGCTCCGGCAAGAGAGAGCTGTTCGGTGAATGAAAGTATGAAATTGGGGAGGAGGAGAGTCAACAGAAAATAATAAAAAGCAAAATACTTATACATGTGCATTATGGCTGATTGCTGATTCCTTGATTAGTCTGAGAGTTTGTTTAAAAACAAACTCTGAATATCCTGATGAAGAGTCTGCTCAGAAAGCCTCGTTCAGGCCGAACATGAAGCCGCTGGAATGTTTGCCGAAACCGATGTCGACCCGGACGTTGGCGTTCTTTTTGAATTCCCACCGGTATCCGATGCCGTATTCCGGCAAAAGACGGTCAAACCGGATGTCGGAAAGTTTGTGATATATGCTTCCGACTCCACCCCAGACGGCAATCCCGGAGCGTCGGTAGATGTGCTGGCGAAGTTCCACGGCCATGTCTGAGGCGCATTTGTCGCGATAGCGGCCTTCATAATATCCGCGCATGGCTCCGCCGCCAAGAAATGGCAGTTTTCCCCAAGGAGTATTGCCGTATGTCCATTCGCTATGGAAGTGAGAGGCAAGAATCGCACCGGCCCAAAGCGGAGAATAGATGTTGAAGTTTATTTCCGTGCTGGCAAAGTCATGATTCCGATTTCCTATGAAGCGTGGAGCAAAAAGCTGTATGAGTTCGAAGAGCACTCCGGAATGCGGATAAGTAAGGTTGTCGCGCAAATCATATTGCAGGCGCCCGCCGACCTCAGCAGAAAAATAGCGATGGTCTTCGCCTTGCCAGGGTGTAGGATCGGCTATACTGCCGGCGCTGGTATAGCTTAATTCAACCGCCGGCCCAAGATACAAGCCTGGAGCTAGCCGCCATTCATAGTCGCCAGTGAGCGTCAGATCAAAAAGATTGTATTTGGTCTTGTTGGCATTATCGTTGTTCCATGTATAGCCGATTCCCCAGAAATATGTGGAAAACGACTGAAAGTCGAGCGAATAGTTGACACGCCTGGAGTTGAACGGGTAGACGTGAACACCGTCGATCCCGACAGAGTAGTATCCTTTGGTGGCAATGTCTCCTTTAAGTGATATATTTGAAGCGGGGAGCAGTGTGTCTGTCGGGCATGTCGAGTAGTCTCCTGCAATAACGATGCCTAAGCCGAGACCTTTTTCCGATGAATAGTGCGGACCACCGAGAGGAGTGAAGTTTGGGCGGGTGGTAAGTTTGCGCTTGTTGGATTGATCGAAGTAGTGGATAAGCCGGCCTATAATGCCTTTATGCTGCTGCGGGACGGAGTCTGCCGGTTCAGACGCCGCCATAGACAATGGCTTTATAAGCAATAAAATTAGCAATATGTAAACGAAGCGTGTGTGTTGTTGCTGCATGAGTGCAAAGTTATGCAAAAATAATCATATATTATGAACGGTTTTGTAGCTGAAACGGTTTTGGAAATTGTCTAAAGTTCATATTGCTGTGTTTGTGGAAACCGGCGTGATTTCAATGGGGTGATTGTCTTGTTATTCCAGTTGTGTGGCGGCTAAAGAGTAGACGCTGATACGAGTGGCGGGAGATGCTTTTTTTATGGCTTGGGCACATGCAAGAATAGTCGAGCCTGTAGTGATCACATCATCAACCAGAAGTATGTGACGGTCTGCGATAAGTTCCGGATCCGGCAGTGAATAAGCCCCAATGGTGTTCTGCAGTCTGGCATGGATATCTTTTCGGGTCTGCGAACGGTGCCATGAGGCTTTCAGAGGTGTTTCGACCGGCAGACCGCATACATGACCGAGGCCTTTTGCAATTTCTTCAGCCTGATTGTAGCCTCGTTTTATCTTTTTCAAAAAGTGCAGGGGCACAGGCACAAGGGCGTCGATATCGTCAAAGAATCCGGAGTCAGACAATTCTTTGGCGTGGAGCGATGCAAAATGGCGTCCTACTTTCGGGCGGTTGCGATATTTGGTGTCATGGATTATTGCCGTATATGGGTTGCCTCGGCGGTAGTAGAACATCGAGGCCGTTTTTTCGATGCGGCAGGATGGGGAGAACAGCCTGTCGGCAAGGGAGTTGGATGCTGATTTATGGAAATTGGTCACAGGCATGTCAAGCAGACATTGCAGGCAGATGAAGTCTTCGCCGTCAACGAGCGGACGATGGCAGACAGTGCAGACGTCAGGGAAGATTATGTTGACGAGTCCACGAAGCCAGCGGCCGGCAACCGCAAAACTGTTGTTAGGAATCATCTGAATCAGGTTTGTAGTTTCTCATCAGGTCTGCTATCAGCGGATATTCAAATCCACGCTGCATCGCATATCTGGTCACTTTTATTTTGCTCTCTCGGCTCAACGGCCACTCTTTCATTGACCGGATTTTGGAGGCGATGACTCTGAGGGCTATAGCGGAGTATTCTTCATCTTCGAAATCGTCACATGCGCTTTCTATTATATCCGGAGGCAGGCGTTTTGCCCAGAGTCCCTGCCTGATTTTCCTGCGGCCCCAGCCACTGAAATGAAGCTTATCATGGGCATAGGCTTTAGAGAATCTGCGGTCATCAACGAATTTGAGTTCGATGAGCCGTGAGATCACTTTGGCCGCAACTCCGGCACTTACACCGCATGATGACATTTTTTTCAGAAGGTCAGGAGTGCATTGCTCACACTTGGCGCATAAAGCGGCCATGCGGGAAAGCGCATTTTCATATGTCAGAGGAGGCTGGCGTCTGAGCATGGTGTGATTCCTATTTACGGGCTATCATGAAACGAGTTTTGGCATGCAGGTCGGGGAGCAGGCAGACATCGTTCCATCCGGATTGCTGCATCCAGTCTTTCAGGCTGTCGGCAGTCAAAGGATTGAGTTCGAAATAAAGTCGTCCGCCTTCAGTCAGCGCATCAGCGGCATAGTCGGCTATGGCTTTATAGAATTTCAGCGGGTCGCTGTCAGGTACGAACAGCGCAATAGCCGGTTCGTGGTCAAGGACATTTGCTTCCATCGCGCTTTTTTCTTTATCCATGACATAGGGCGGATTGGAAATTATAATGTCATATTTTGCCGTGAGTGCCACGCCGAGATCAAGGGCATCCGCTGTCTGAAAATCGACTTTGACTTTTTGCAGAGCGGCATTTTCCTGGGCAACTGCGATAGCCCGGTCGGAAATGTCGATGGCAGTGACTTCAGGAAAGTTCATGAACTTGGCCAACGCTATGGCTATACAACCTGAACCGGTGCATACGTCAAGCACTTTCAGATCAGGCTGTGGATTGTCTTTTGTTATTATGTCAACAAGTTCTTCTGTCTCAGGTCGGGGAATGAGAACCGCAGGACTGACCTTCAAAGTCATTCCATGCCAGTATGTGTCGCCAAATATATACTGTATAGGCTCGTAGGCAAGCAGGCGGTCAATGACTTCGTTGACTCTTGTGACGGTGAAGTCTGAGACTTCCTTGTCGGCTCGCATCAGAAGTTCTACCTGATTCCATCCCTTGATGTGCTCAATTATGATTCGAAACAGCCATGAGGCCTCGCTCCCGCCATAGACAGGAGTCAGACGGGAGCGTGAGGCATCAAGGAGTTGTTTCAGTGTAGTCATTTGTTTACAGAAGTATAGATCTCGATATTGTCAAGAGCGAGATAACCGGGGGTGTTCAGACCGTATTCACCTGCATCGGAACCTTCGAAGTTGAACACAACGCGGTTTACGTTTCCAAGGGCTTTCAGATTCCAGTCTTCCCAGTCATTATCAAGATTTTTTGTTTTCGAACCTGCACGGTAGTCACAGAGATAGAGCTCCACGGGACTTCCGGCTGTCATATGTCCTGTTGCGTCATATCCGTAAGCAAGCACTTTGAACCAGCCGTTGTTTGCTTTTAATGGCTGAGCGAGTCCATTTCCATTCTGAATTACGCCATACACATAAGATGTATTGCAGATTTCAATTTCTCCAATTGTAAATTCGGCGTTGTTGTCAAAATGGAATCCGCCTAAAGAAACTTCTTTTCCTGAGCCATAGACAGATGAAATGCTTGAAGCATCGCAGGAGCCGTTGATCACTGCAAATGTGTTGGAGTTGTCATCACCGGCTCCGCGGTTTGCGCCGTCGACAGATTCCACATTATATACGCTACACTGATTATTGAAGGAATACCACCAGTCGCCGGTCTTATCGGCCGGATTCGAACGGAGATTGAACTGAGAGAGGAACATGCCTCCATTGTATAATGTCGCTATGTCGGGATAAAAGTCACCTTGGGTATTGAGTCCGAAAGTGATAGCATTGGCACCCTTGTTGAATGCGATGGAGCCGACGGTGAACCGATCGCCGCCAGTGTAGTCTGCATAGAGGTTCGCGCCATAGGAGTCAGGTCCGGCTAAAATAATATTTGTGTTTTCAAATGTGATTTCGCCGACTTTGACCATTCCCTTGGGACCGTCATTGTCATCATCGCTACAAGATGACAGCAGAGGAAGTGAGATCGCACAGAGTGCGAATGCGCAGATTTTGAAATTGTTGTACATGATTTGAATAGTTGATGTTGTTAAATGATCTATCGTGTGAACTGAGAAGCCGGAACTTTAGCAGCAAGAGGAAATTCAATGGCAAAAGTCGTGCCCATGCCCGGCTCTGATCGTTTGACATAGATATTGCCTTTGTGATATTCTTCCACAATGCGTTTTGTCAGTGTCAGGCCAAGCCCCCAGCCGCGTTTCTTAGTAGTGAAGCCCGGATTAAAGATTGTTTTGTGATTCTTTTTTGGAATGCCTTTGCCGGTATCTGCAATTTCTATAACGGCAATGTTTTTGTCGTGATGAAGTGCAATGGAAATGCTGCCGCTTCCCTCCATTGCGTCAACGGCGTTTTTGATCAGGTTTTCCATTACCCATTCTGCCAGAGGTGATGACATGGAGACCGGAAGTTCTGTGGAGCATGGTGTCACGCTGAGTTTTATGCGACTTGATATGCGAGAGGACATATATTCGGCTGAATGGCTGACGATGGTGTTGAGATCTTCAATCTCCATAGATGGCCGCGAGCCGATTTTAGAAAATCGTGATGCAATTGTCGACAATCGTTTTACGTCCTTGTCCATTTCCGCTACAATCTCCGGGCTGACACCGGAATCCGGCAGGAGTTCGAGCCATGCCATCAGCGATGATATGGGGGTGCCAAGCTGATGGGCGGTTTCTTTAGAAAGACCGACCCAGACCTTGTTCTGCTCCGCCCGTTTGGTAGACGAAACGGCATAATAGACAATCAGAACGAACGCAAGCAAAACCAGTATCTGAACATAGGGATAGAAACTCAGGCTTTTCAGCACTTTTGAATCTTCGTAGTAGAGATGCTGACTTCCTGCGGCACCCATGTCGATATCAATGACGTTTGGAGTCTTACGCAGGTCATCAAGCTTTGCCAGCAGAAAACGGCGGTTGGCATCGCTTAGCCCGAAAATGGCAGCAGAGTCTTCGGGTTCAGGCAAGGTGAAGTTGCGTTGCATGATAATATGACCGTCATCATCGGTGAGCAAGACCGGAATGGTTCTGTTGCGTTCGATGATCGAGAGCAGAAAATCGAAATTTGACGGTAATACGTCAGAGTCTCCGTTTCCGGCATTTACAATCTCGCGTGTGGCATCAGCCCATATCTGCATCCGCTCCCGTTCCTGCTCTGACAGGTCTTTGACCAGTGAATCGGAATAAAACAGAAATATGCCGACCACTGCCACCGACAGAATCAGAAAGCCGATGAAGCCTTTGCGCCTTATGTCATAAATGTTTCCGCTCAAAGCCTGATTTAACGTAGGGTGAAGATTGATTCTGACAACAATCAGAAGTTGCATGAATGATCTCCGGAAGGAATATCATCCATGCAACTTCGTTGATATCAGTTATCGTAATGCAGTCTCACTGATTTTGGATCAGTGTTTGTCATCAACAACCGGACAGCCGGAGCAACGAGCTGAAATTTCAGTAAAGAAGTCGTTGCCCTTATCATCTACAAGGATGAAGGCGGGGAAGTCTTCCACTTCAATTTTCCAGATGGCCTCCATGCCGAGTTCGGGATATTCGAGGAGCTCTACCTTCTTGATGCTGTTCTGAGCGAGAATAGCAGCCGGGCCTCCGATTGATCCGAGATAGAACCCGCCGTGCTTGTGGCATGCGTCAGTAACCTGCTTGCTGCGGTTGCCTTTGGCGATCATTACCATAGAGCCACCTGCAGCCTGGAACTGATCTACATATGAGTCCATGCGGCCTGCTGTTGTCGGGCCGAATGAGCCTGAAGGCATACCTTCGGGTGTTTTGGCCGGGCCGGCATAGTAGATGGGGTGATCTTTGAGATACTGAGGCATTGGTTCGCCATTATCAAGACGTTCTTTGATCTTTGCATGGGCTATGTCACGGCCTACGATGATGGTGCCGTTGAGCGAAAGGCGTGTGGCCACAGGATACTTTGTAAGTTCAGCCAGAATTTCAGGCATCGGACGGTTTAGATCGATTCTGACAACATTGCCTTCGCCCTGTTTACGATATTCTTCGGGGATCAGTTCGCCGGGATTGCTGTCGAGTTTTTCAACCCAAAGGCCTTCGCGGTTGATTTTCGCTTTTATGTTGCGGTCAGCCGAACATGAAACTCCTAGGCCGACGGGGCATGAGGCTCCATGACGGGGCAGACGGATCACCCGGATGTCATGAGCGAAGTATTTGCCTCCGAACTGTGCGCCGAGGCCAAGACGTTCAGCTTCTTTCTTGAGCACTGCTTCAAGTTCTTTGTCGCGGAAAGCGTGGCCGAGTTCATTGCCATGATCAGGCAGATTGTCGTAATATTTTACGGATGCTTTCTTGACGGTCTCAAGGTTCTTTTCAGCGGATGTGCCTCCGATTACGAATGCGATGTGGTAAGGAGGGCAGGCCGCGGTTCCGAGGCTCTTCATTTTCTCAACCAGGAAGGGAACGAGAGTCTTGGGATTGAGGATGGCTTTGGTTTCCTGATAAAGATATGTCTTGTTAGCCGAGCCGCCGCCTTTTGCTACAAAAAGGAATTTGTATTCATCGCCTTCAGAAGCATGGATGTCGATCTGGGCCGGGAGGTTGCAACCGGTGTTGACTTCGTCATACATGGTGAGCGGCGCGTTCTGTGAATAGCGAAGATTATCGGTGGTGTAAGTGATGTAGACACCCTTGCTGATTTTCTCTTCGTCATCACAGCCTGTGTAGACATTCTGACCCTTTTCGCCGTGAACAATCGCGGTGCCTGTGTCCTGGCAGAAGGGGAGTGCGCCCTTGGCTGCAACTTCGGCGTTGCGGAGCATGGTCAGGGCGACAAACTTGTCATTTTCCGATGCTTCAGGATCAGAAAGGATCTTCGCTACCATTTCGTTGTGTTCTCGACGCAGCATGAACGCATTGTCATGTGTGCATGCACGAGCAAGCACTGTTAGCGCTTCGGGATCAACCACGAGGAATTCGTGTCCGCCCCAGTTTTCAACTTTGACGTAGTCGGAAGTCAGTTTGTAATATTCAGTTGTATCAGGTCCCAGCGGGAACATGGGCTGATATTTGAACGGTTTGGTTGCCATATAATTATACTTTGAGTTTTTTCAGATAATCCGAAAGGACTTACTTGAGTTGACAAATGTACGAACAAAATTTTAAACCGCAAGCGAAAATAAGATGCTATTTTAGGTTAACCACCGTGATTCCGGCACCACCGAAACGGACATCTTCGTCATGATAGGAACTGATTCCGGAAGTGGTTGAAAGCAGTTCGCGAATAGCCTGCCGTAAAGCTCCGGTGCCTGTGCCGTGAAGTATGCGCACGCGGGCTACGCTGAAGCGTATGGCATCATCTATAAAATAGGTGACAGCCTGGATGGCCTCATCTGCTCTCATGCCTCTGACGTCAATCTCCTGTTTGAACTGAAGCTGCCGTTCATAACCGGAATCAATTGTCTGCATTGAGATGCTTGATTTTGTTTCGGTCTTTGGTTTGGCATCTGTAACCGTCAGACGGTCTGTCTTGACAGTGGTCTTGAGGTTGCCGAAAATCACAAGCGCGTTTTTGCCTGATACTTCCAGCACATTTCCTACAGTGCTGCCTCCGTCAAGGCGCACGTTGGCTCCGACTGCCACTTCGCGCTTTGCCGGTGTTGCCTCGCGGTTGTCTGCCTGAGCATTGTGCCGCCCTTTTTTCTTTTTGGGAACTTTTGCGAGGAGTGAATTGGAGTCCTTGTAACGGTTGCCCTCACGTTCGAGCCCTATACGCTCTTCCTTGAGTTTGCGACGGGCTTCCAGGGTCTTCTCCCGTTCGGCGTTTGCCTCTTTGATGTCTGCGATGGTGCGTTCGATAACGGCATTTGAAGAGTCGAGAATCTTTTTGGCCTCAGTCCTCGCTTCTTCAATAATCTCGCGGCGTTTGCTTCTGAGCTGGTCGGCGTCTTCAGCGTATTGCGCCAGCATCTGTTCGAGTTTTTTCTCCTTCTGGCGTATAGCTGTACGCTTGTTTTCCCAATAGCGTTTGTCGCGGGTGATGTCAAGAAGATAGTTGTCAAGATTCATGTATTCTTTCCCGACAATATCTTCGGCTGACTGTATGATCTCTGCCGGCAGACCGATTTTTCGGGCGATCTCGACTGCAAACGAACTGCCGGGATTGCCGATGGACAATTTGAACATAGGCTGCATGAGATGCCTGTCATAAAGCATAGAGCCGTTGATAAGGCCTATGGTGTCTTCGGCAAATTGTTTCAGGATCTGATAGTGTGTGGTCACAATGCCCCACATTTCTTTCCCGTTCATTTGCTCAAGAATGGCACGGGCAAGCGCGCCGCCAATCTGAGGTTCCGTCCCGGAGCCCATTTCGTCAATCAAAAAGAGGGTGTCTTTGCATCCTA
>ERZ777306.1759-NODE-1759-length-31835-cov-39.661202_pt1 | contig 31835 bp, 20 predicted proteins | sample MGYA00374966_ERZ777306 | MGnify/ENA primary metagenome ERZ777306 (study PRJEB29329, sample SAMN06343882) | mouse gut metagenome | isolation source: Mouse cecum | place: Austria: Vienna | collected 2014-11-15 ... | reverse complement strand
ACTGCCATTATTGAGAGATATATCAAAAATCAACGGCCGAATTGACATTCGGCCGTCCGCTATCCATCCCCGCGCTTACGCACGGGGAATTCCGCGGAATTCGTTAAATAATGATTTGCAAGGATGGAAGGATATAAGCTGAGTCAGTTACTACAGTCCCCGCATTCTTATAAATTTAGTGCAGAAACAATGCCCTCCGCAATCGGTTTCGAAATTTCCACCTATGTGAATATCGAACAAATGCCCACGCATAGCGTGGGCAACTGCAATACCTTTCTACTTCTTAATTTTGACTATGTCATAAGCTACAACCGGTTCTCCGTCAACAACAGACCAGAGGTAGAGCTGAGTATTAACTCCAGGGAAAGTCTGAGCTGTTGCACCCTCAATCGGGAATTCCATAACGGCATCCTTAAGACCATCTCCATTAACGTCCACGTATTCCACTTTAGCGGGAACTGCGCGTTTCTGGTTGTAATGGATGTTGTCATCCGGATATCCGTCGCCGAAATAAGTCTTGTCTTTATTCAGGGCGGAGGCATCAAAATCCTTATTCGAGAAAAGCGTTACCTTTACAGTACCTTTATCGGCTTTGGAAAGTTCCTTTGCCTCAATAGCAATGGTGTACTTATTGTTGCGATCTAACTCCGCAGCAGTTGCAGCCAAGGCCCGATTAAAGCTATCAGTATTGAACTCCTTCATCATTGCTAATGCTTTTGATTCTGATACGGGAAGAACCAGCCGGACTCTATCCATCTGATTATCAAAATCCTTTGACATTTGCTTTTCAAAGACTTCCTGTTTCTTTGGAAAATCCTTCAGCGCTTTCTGGTTCCAATCAAGGATGTTTTGATGATTAATAAATGTAAAGACTGTTCTATCCGGCGTGTAATCAAACTGTTCCGGTTTGCTTCGAAATTGTGCTTCCGTTCCCTCTTCCGGTGTCATATAGGCCTGAGCAGCTGCTGGTGCCGCCATCATAAACTGAGGATAAGAGAACTGGGAGTCCGGACGTCCGGATGTTCTCCAAGTATAAGAAAGCCTCGGATCAGCTGTCAGAACATAAACAGCGCTGTCAAAAGTTCCCCCGTTAGAGGGGTCTTTAAAGTATTCGTGGTACCATCCGGAGGGTCTTTCATCCCACGGATTCGTTAAACGAATAATTTCCCTAACATCCGCCATAGTCAATTTATCTTTAGGAACCAAAGATGTCGGGAATTCATGCGGATTTTCAATCTTTTCTCCAGTCAGATGTTTCAATGCTGCCTGAACTCGAACTGTATTTCTATCCGCTTCTATTCTGGCCGGCAGCTGATATGCCTCACGGAAATTAAAGTCGGAATAATCCCCTGCCTTAGCCGGTTTGTAGGTTCCCATGTCGATAGCATGCTGAACTAAATCCGAAGAATACAGGACATTGGCTTTGTCGTTTAAGTCAACCTTACCCAACGAGAAAGCATTGCTCATGACCGTCATTTCGTTGTCGCCGACTTTCCTTGCCAAATACCTTCCGCCTTTCAGAAGCGCAACCTGCCATGCTTCATTTTTATCCGCAATCGTATACGTTCTTCCCTGATGACGATAACCGTATTTCCCAACGAGGTCGATGATCAAATTGACGCCGTCACGAGCTGAATTTGCTCTTTCGGCAACTAATCGACGAATTCCGTAGCCAATGCCGCCATCCTTAGTTTTTTCATCCTTCTCGATAGTTAGATTACAGTTATTAGAAGTTACGAGAACACCTTTATCGTTATAGAAACCATCAGAAAAAGAATATCCTGACGGATGGAGCGTTTGCTGCCACCAGAAACCGTGTGTCTGATCTACTTGTGGAATTTTTGCTGCGCCGGCTTCATAAACCAATTTCTCGCCCGCTTTATGTTTGGCCGGAGGGACATAGTACTGGTTACTCATAATTCTACCGTCATTATCCTCATTATGGCCAACCAAGATTTCCCCGGTCGCGGAAGCATTCTTTCCGACAATTACAGTGAAACACGCATTCGAATTCAACGAGACAGTTGCCAGAGAGATACCAAGCAGTACGGACAGTGCAGTTGCTTTGCGAATCATAATCACTTCTCCTCTATTACAAAAAGTTACCGACAGCCCATGTTTACACTAAAATCCAAAACAGACAATGTAAAAAACGCAAATGAGGGTAAACCCATGGATAGAAGAATCAAAAAACTTGAGAATTTAGATTATTGGTTTACTCTGAGCCGTGTTGCGGCACTTGGCTCCATGAATAAGGCAGCCGAAGAGCTGAATATTGATGTTTCATCCGTCAGCAACAAGATTCGGGTTCTGGAAAAAGCTCTAGGCTACGAGCTTCTTGAAAGACAATCCCACTCGAGTTTCTTAACCGCTCAGGGAGAGAGTGTCTTAAAAACCATATTTCCGATTGTTGAAGACTTTACATACACTTTGACTCAGCTTTGCCAAGAGGATAAGGAGACGCGACAGACAATTAAGGTCAATGTTTCAAACGGACTGCTGGAGCTTGTAATCGGCTGGATCAAGCTGTTCTGCCAACTGTACCCAGACGTTAATTTTGAATTAACAGACAACAAGTCCGAAGACTTGGGCCATCAATTAGGGTTTGATATCGCAGTTTTTGCAAATTTCAGCCAAAGGCCCCCCGGTGAATGCCGAGATTTAGGGGTCGCCCCCACATATATGGCCGCAAGCAAAGAATATCTGAGTACGCATCCAGTTCGTTCTCCGGAAGATTTAAAGCGCTGCAGAATTGTCTCCTGCTACAACTGGAACTGCGGACAGAGATTTTTGTACGGCCCGCATGGTACCGAAAATATTCCTTTATCTTGGGGAAGTTTTTTTGGCCTTGATAACAGCACATCACTTCTCTACGCGGTAAAAAAGGTCTTGGTATTGGCTGGGGTGTCCCCGTCTACATGTGCCAAGAGGACTTTAATAACGGTACGTTGGTTCGACTTTTTGAGCCGTATGAAAGCGCAGGATTTCATTTTTACATGGCCGTCGGAGCGCATAGACTTTCCGGTATTCGAAAAGAGTTCCTCGATTTTTTTCTGTCTTCTTGGAAAAGGGAATTCAAAGGCTATAAAACGCATGCACCATGCTATGCATTAAGGTAGGATGAATCGGCCCCGGAAGTTACTCCGGGGCTCCTTTCAGTTAGAAGTATTTATTACTTACCGACTTCCTGACCGGCAATCGTTCCGTAAATCAAAGCATCCGGAACGGCATTGCAGCCTACACGGTTTGTACCATGAATACCGCCGGTAATTTCGCCTGCCGCATAAAGGCCGGAAATCGGCTTACCAGCTTTATTCAGCACATGGGTATCTTCATCAATCACTAATCCGCCCATCGTGTGATGTACAGAAGGTGTCATAATCGAAGCATAGTAAGGACCTTTCGGAAGTTTGTTTCCTTCCTCACAGCTCATGCGGCCAAACTCATCGTCTTTCTGCGTCTTGCAGAACTCATTCCATTTTTCGACAGTGCGCTTTAAGTTCTCAGGATTCATGCCGAGTTCTTTTGCCAGTCCTTCGAGCGTGTCCGACTTGAAGGCTTTCTTTTGTTTAAGAAGATCTGCGATCATAATGCCGTAAGGACCTCTTCCTTCTTTATCCTTCAAGAGCGTTTGCTCGGTACCGATAACATAGAAAACATGGTCCGGCTGAGCCAGAGCGGCCTTAGCTAATACATCTCGTCTTCCCTGCTCGTTCACAAAACGATTGCCAAGTTTATTGACATAAATGTTAGTGGACTCAACAATCTTGTGGTTTGTGGAGCCGGTTGCAGGATCGGTTGTCGGAAGCAGCTGAATGTAGCCCATGTCCTTAACAGCGGCGCCAGCCTTCAAGGCCATGTTTATGCCGTCGCCGGTAATAGCGGGCATATTAGTGGTCTTAACCTTCGCATCGAGTTTCTTATCCCAAATCTCGTCGTACTCATTGCGCATCTTCACATTGGCCCCGAATCCGCCGGTTGTGAGGATTACACCTTTAGACGCATAGATGGAATAATCCTTTCCGTCCGAACCTTTAGCTTTAATGCCAATAACTTTTCCATCCTTTTCAATCAGACTCTCGGCTGGAGTGCTCATCATGAACGTGACCGGAAGTTTCTGAGCCTTAATGAGATCGAGATAGGTATCGATATACCCGACACCGGATTTATAGTTGCTGGCTCTATGTGAACGAGGCCAAAGCGCTCCGACAAACTGAGTCGGTTGTTTCTGCCAGGTAAGCCCCATCTCAGACAGTGTCTTTTGAATCGTCGGCGCTTCTTTAGTTAGCTTATAGACGAGCGCAAGATTGGCTTTATAGTCACCGGCCTTCCAAGACTGAAGTGCATGAAGTTCCGGTGAGTCGAACAGGCTGTCGGAACCGGATTTTTTATACGCTTCCCACTGCTGTTTAACTTGAGCGACTAATTTCTCCTGGAGCGGATTCTGTATCTTTTCTTCGAGCAATTTATCGATGGACAGCTTCTGACCTTCGGTCATCTTAATAGGCTTTTGACCTTCCGGATCAGCTGCATTGAAGCATCCGCCGGAGACTGAGGTATTGCCACCTGCAAAATGTGCCTTTTCAACGACTATGACATTTAGTCCGCGTTTAGCGGCTGCAACAGCAGCGGACAAACCAGCACCGCCAGCGCCAACGACAACCACATCGGCCTTTTCTTCAACATTACCGCTAACCTTCACAGGATTAGGAACCGCCTTAGCATAATTTTTCGGATTCAAGCCGGCTTGTTTTAAGCAATCCTGAACAGCGGTCTTAATAGCAAAGGTCGTGAGTGTTGCTCCCGAAACATTGTTCACATTTGTAGACTGATTTTTAACAATATCTGCCGGTACTTTTGTTTTAGGCAGGTCGGCCACTGGGTGAGTTTCGCTCCAATTTAGAACTTTTACATCCGCGATTTTGTTATTTGCGATCTTTACCTGGACGGTCACATCACCGTTTCTACCCAGGGTTGTTGCTGTATAAGTTCCGTCTTTCGCATAAGATTGAAAGCCAGTTACAAGGGCGGCTGCGGTAATAAGCACAGAAAGTTTCTTCTTCATGGTATCTCCAGAGGACTAACGTTACGCGTTTAGAATAAGTTATATACTCTCGTACAAATAGATATAAATCCTGAATCATTTCTCGCAAAATGAGAACTCTTCAATATGCGTCCTAAAGAGAACCTGATTATTTGGAAGGTATTTCTAAAAACCGCTCAAACGCTAAACATCTCAAGAACAGCTGTTGAGCTTGATATGGACCTCAAGACCGTATCACGGATGGTTAAAGAACTGGAAACGGACCTCGGCATCCTTCTTTTTGACCGTACAGTTCGGCCATTTAAGCTCACGGAATTCGCAGTAAAGCTTCTTCCTGAAGCTGAAGATTTAATTCTATGCTCAGAGAAGCTGAACAAGGCTGCTGAATCAATATCAAATCAGCCTCAATCATTGTCACTTTCTCTGCCGGTTAACATGACAAGAGATGATTTATTTTCGCTGTTGTCTTCGTATACGGATATGCATCCCAATCTTCAGATCCATGATTGCGATCATCCACACATTCTTGATGGGGAGACAGACATTGCCATGCTTCCGTATTTGCCGGAGAACAATGATAATTCACTGCTTACCTTTGACGCTGGCTACAGCTACAACATGCTTCTTGCCTCTCCGAGTTATCTGAAGCTGCACGGAGTTCCTTACAGTACTCATGATCTTAAATCTCACAATTTAATCCTAAGGTACAGCCGAATTTATCCAACAACGACATTTATAGAACACGGGCAAAACAGAGTTTTTCTGAATGAAGAATTCAAGCTTTTGTATCTTGGAGATGCGTTCTCATGCCGGGAAGCAACCCTATCCGGTCAGGGGATTGCTGTCGATCTTTCCGTGGCATTCTGTAAAGAGGATATTAACTGCGGAAGACTTATTCCGGTGCTTCCGGGTTTTCACAGACCCGTCTGGAATATGACTGTCGCGATGAGAAAATCAGATGAGCATAAGAAGTATCTCGTTGATTTTGCATCTTGGTTTGCAAAGAAACAAAAACAAGCCTATCCGCTGCGCTGGAAACCTATATACGAAAAGTACGGCGTACAGCCTTAATGATGGTTTGCAATTGAAAGACTCGAAAAAAAGACAATTAAAAAACTGAAATTCAACAAGGAACGCATAAATTTTTTGAGTGCTTAGAAGATTAAGAAAAGGCAATTATCTGAAATAACGCATCAATAACTGCTTTATCAGAGCAGAAATATGTTTTTCTGCTAACTCCCTGTTTCAGACGCGATATAGTGAATCATTTCCTGTGAGATACGCTTCAAAAAAGGCAGAGAATTTTGAGTCTGGAAATTAAGAAAAAGAGACCAGTCTCAACCCATTAGAACAAGGCAAATTATCTAATTTTTATTAGAGTTAGTTCTGATGACACGTTTAGGGGATGCCTGCATAATGGTTCTCAGAAAGGCAATAAGTGCAGACAATTAAAAGAACGGAGATTCCCCTTCTCGATCCACTGATCTCCCGAGCCTATTGATTACTCGCTCTCATCTCCTTTAAATCATCGGCTTAAGAGAATCGATCGCTACGAAACAGAGAGAACAATTCTGAATTCAAAACACCGTCTCTTGAGTCGATTTCCCAAACTACCCAGGGAGTCCTTATGCTAATCATTCTTTCCATTGGGCTGCGGCCTATCTGTTTTTTAAAAAGTATTACGCGCCGGGCGCATTACTCTTTGTCGGTCTGATCACATTAGGCGTCGTTGCCTGCATCAGTCCTGATCCTTTAATTACCGGCAAGAAAGCAACACATCTGGCCGGCCTTGACGTCATTCAAATATTTACGAATCTGCTTCAGACCAGAACCGCCGGATTGGGCATGAACATCATGGCGATTGCCGGTTTTACTTATTTATGGACCAGATCGGAGCATCAGGCGCATTAGTCAAACGTAGTGTCAAGCCGCTCAAGCTCATTAAGGCTCCTTATATCGTTATGACGCTGGGCTTCATCCTCAGTCTGATTCTTAATATCTTTATCCCGTCAGCTGCAGGTTTAGCTCTGCTTCTCATGGTCTCCTTATATCCGGTCATAGTTATGGGCGGGATTTCACGCCAATCTGCAGCCGCGACAATTCTCGTCGGAGGATGCTGCTTTGGACCCTCCGGCGGAAACAATCTTCTTGCTGCAGACCTTACCAAAATGCACGTCATGGATTTCTTCCTGAACGCCCAATGGTCGATCGGATGGTTTGTCGTAATCTTTATGCTCATTACGCATTTCTTTGTTCAGCGTTGGTTCGATAAAAGAGATTTAGCCAAAGGCATCCTCACAAAAGAAGATTCCTCTGTTCCCCAACTGACCAAAGAAGACGCAAAGGCAGAAAATGCTCCGCTCTGGTACGCACTATTCCCATTAATTCCCGTTATTCTGCTCTTCGTCTTCTCGCCGCTCGTTTACAAAGGCATCCGCATGGAAGTTGTTACCGCTCTCCTGGTTTCCACTTTCACTGCCCTAATCCTCGACGGCATCAGAAGAATGAACCTGAAAGAATCCATTGGGACGATTGAGACATTTGCTCAGGGTATGGGCAAAGTATTTGCTTCTACAGTCTTTCTGATTATCTGCGCGGAAGTGTTTGCTGCCGGTTTAACGAAATCCGGCGGTATTGCGGAAATCATTAACTCTGTCTCGGGCATGCACTCAGGCGGTTATGCGGTCTTCACCGTCATGTTCCTCATCGTTGTTGGTTCCGCTTTTGTGATAGGTTCCGGTAATGCAGCATTTTTCTGCTTTGCGCCGATGATTCCGGACATCGCCGTTCTTGAAGCTGCGAGAGAAGGACAAACGCTGAAGACTTCCAGACCCACCAGAGCAGAACAAGAAGCATTCGTTAGAGCTTGGCGGAATCGGTATTAAGCTTCTTGGCGGCCATTTCCCGATGGATATTGATATCAGTGAGAGTTTTATTACGCTTGCAAACAAGCATAAAGCTTGGATCGGCTGGCACGCCGGAAGCACTCAGCACGGCTCAAACATTAAGGGGATGAGAGAAGCAGTCAATGCAGCCAGAAAAGACAAATTCCTGCACATCGCTCATATCAACAGTTACTGCCGCAGCCAAATTTCCAATGAAACTGATGAAGCGCTCGAGGCCATTGAACTCCTGAAGACACATCCGAATATCTTTTCTGAATCCTATCTGTCACCTCTTAACGGAACCCGACTGATCGTTAAAGACGATGTACCGCTCAGCAATGTAACGGTTACCTGTCTTAAAAAAGGCGGCTACAGCTCGGATTACGCCGGGATGAAACAGGCAATCATTGACGGCTACGCGGGCGTTCTAGTCGATGACGAGACAATAGGTAAACTGCTCAACGGCGCAGACGGCGCTGAATATTGGGAGTCCAAAAATACGGCGTGCAGTGGAAGTTTTGCTGTGAACCCTGCTGTCAGCAGATTCCTTCTTGCTTCAGCCAAGCGAGCAGACGGTTCCTTTGTCGTTGATTCTTTATCAACTGACGGCGGCTGTTATCCTAGAAACGTTATTGTTGAAAACGGTCTTCTTCTGGTCAAATTCGGTGCGCTTTCTCTGAACGAATTTGCGGTTAAGTCTAGTTTAAACGGAGCAAGAGCGCTGGGGCTTCCGTCAAAGGGGCATTTATCCGTTGGTGCGGACGCGGATATTTCTATTTTGGATTTTGCCAATGAGAAAGCCTTTGCCACTGTTGTCGGGGGAAAAGTCATCATGCCTGACGGCAAGCTGCTAGGCACCGGCACTACGATTATTTGTGATGAAAGAGACGCTCAGACGCTTAAAAAACGCGATATCAAATACATAGTCAAGGAACCCTTCTCGCTTAATCAAATAACCGACCGGTACGTTCCTTAGTATCGGCGAGTAAATTTTGCAGCTGGTTGTTATTTGTTTACACGGATAAACGATGCAGCTGCAGAATTCTATACAGCGTGAAGTTTGTTAAATTTTCAGTGACTGCTTGTTTATTTTCAGATTACTTTTTTTTGCTAAACCTGTTCAGAATAGATAATGCAATTAAGAGTCGGACAACCAAATCCTATGCTTGGCCGGTCGTTGCTCCAACTTCATCTATCACTTTTATTTGACTTTTCATACAAACCATTTATTGCCCTAATAACCTGTATGGGTGACAGAGTGATAAGAAAATCACCATCTATTTAACCATCTCCTTAACTTATGACACAAAACTAAGTGCAATACTCTAATCTAAAAAAAATGACCTTATAATCAAATAGTAGAATTTATATAAATCTTGATATTGCTTAGCATCTATTTTGTGGTTGTACAGTTTTTACATAGGATTTATAGAATAAAAAAATAGGGTTATTCTTTTCTTATGTTAAAATTAGCATATAAAAATATTCCCATTAGTTGATCAACGTAAACTATTTCATATGACAGCTAAAAAGAACTTCACTATCTATCTTTTGAAACCCGGATTTGATGCGACTAACTCTCTCAAGGATGATCACAAACTCAACCTATATAAGACAGCGGAAGGGAAAGAGTCGTACTCAAATCTTCCAGCTGGAGCAACCTTATACTATGGGCAATTATCTCCTAAAGCTCCTTGGTGGAAAGATTTTTGGGGAATTGACATCGATTTAACAAACTCCTCTGCGTGCGCAATAGTCTTTTTACCCGTAAGGGATAGATACTTTGCACTAACTTATGGAACTAGTTACCACAAGCTCAAGGAAAATTGCTATGAACATGATTTTGGCCTTATCGCTTCACTAAATGCTCTGGACCCATCAAAAATAAAATCATCGGATTTTTTCACTCCAGGAAATGCTAAACGTCAAAGAGTGCAAGTGCCCGCAGGCTCAGAATTAACAGCCTTTGATATCAATACCAACGAGAGTATTGTAAAAAAATTAACAGGGGCAGTATTACCACAGTACTCAGACCTTATTAGCAATGTGACTGGTTCTTCAAATTTAAAATTTGCAACAGCTCTTCAGCCTGAAAAACTCGTGGATTTATGCGCTCGCATTCTGGAACTATTTTCGAAAGATGATTACAAACAATCATTTCCAGACATATTTAAGATAATGCCTGTCAGAGACCCCGATCTTATTGGGGAGCTGGATCAAAAATTGATGGACGAGTTCAACGATGATAGACAGCGGATTATGTTAGCTATTCCTGAAGTTGTAGACTACTCGACAAATTTTAAAATTCTATACCATACATGTGCCACCTCAAAAGAATACGAAGATGTCTCTCTGGAGGACTACTTGAGCTGTTTAAAAGGAACCCTGTCAGACAAAATCGGAATTGATATACTCAAGAAGCACAAGATGATCGTAAAAGACGATAACGAAAAAACTTTGCGTGAATACTCAATCTATAAGACTCTTTTGTTTGACTGCAGTCATAAGGACAAAACCTACCACCTGTGTGATGGCTCTTGGTATTTAATAGATCAGAATTTAATTGCTGAGCTCAAAAGTTCACTAGATCCAATTTTTCTTAATACTCATGAAGTTCTTTGCGCCTGTAAACATAAGAGAGAAGATGAATACAACAGTTCTGCTGCTAAAAGTGCACCGGAGAGCTTTAGTGTTTTTTGCCTAGATAAAGAGAATATTGCGCCTGATAAAGTTTCAGCTGTTGAACCTTGCGATCTAATATGCATTAGAAATGATTGCATAGAGTTAATTCACAACAAAAAATCCACCCGCTCTTCCAATCTTAGCCATTTATTTAGTCAAGGATACGTATCTGCATTCTTGCTTTCAACTGAACCCAAATCAAAAAATAACTTACTTAAGTTACTTAAAAACAGCGAACAGTTTGAAGACAAAATAAAAAAAGATAAGTATGCTGTAGTCTATGGCATTATTTCTCATAAACCACGTGATTCAAAGTCAGATGCTCTTCCTTTTTTCTCTCGTATCAACCTATCCAGAACAGCACATCAGCTTAAAAGTATGAAAATCTCTACATATGTCTACCTTATTAACGACGAAACAGAAAAAACTAACTCAGCATCCAAACAATAAATTCATCCGCGAATGTCTCCTTTTCTTAAACCTATACAGAAAGACTATTAGAGAAAGGAGAGGTTTGCTGTTCCATTTATTTAACAAACATATAGCGGGAACTTGAGGGATTCCGGCGTTAGCCTTTCTTTCGCCCAATAATTGACAAATTATGAGGCGAGACAATTAAGTCGTATAGTTCTGTAATCTCATCGATGATCTCAAAACCAAACACCGACGATGAAATACAGTGATCCACGTACGGATCATATACGTCCACTTCAACCCCTTGCTTCACAAGGAGCTCCCTAAGCTGAGGTGTTTTTGTATTCCTAATGTCTTTAACACCGGGTTTAAAGGCTAAGCCTCGAATCAAGACTTTTTTGCCTTTGTATGGTTTCTCTAGTTTTGAAAGGATACGGCAGGCAAATTCATCCAGCATATTTTCATTGACTTCCCTCGCCTGTTGAATAAGAGGAAGTGATACACCTTCTTTTTCAGCAGATTCAATTAGATAATACGGATCCACTGCAATGCAGTGCCCCCCTACCAATCCCGGATGATAATTAGAGAAATTCCATTTGCTTGCAGAGACATCTAGTACTTCATCCATAGGAATGTCCATTTTCTCAAAGTAGACAGACAGTTCATTCATCAGCGCAATGTTGACGTCTCTCTGGATATTTTCTAGTAATTTCGAAGCTTCGGCGATTTCAATGGAAGACGCTATGCAAGTCTTATTTACAACGAAAGAATAGAGTTTCTCTATGAACAATAGACTCTCTTCATTTATGCCCGATACCACCTTCGAAATTGACTGCAGCGTATGTTCAGTGTCTCCTGGATTCACTCTTTCCGGAGAGAAACCCAGGTAAAAATCTTCTCCCGGCACAAGAGCTGACTCGCCCTTTAAGATCGGCAGACAGATTTTTCCAGTACAGCCCGGGGCAACGGTTGATTCATAAATGACACAATCTCCTTTTTTTAGCAAAAAACCAACCATCCGAGAAGCATTAATGAGACAGGAAAGGTCAGGACTATGATTTTGATCTACGGGTGTCGGCACAGCAATAATAAAAACATTACAGTTCCTGAGATCTTCGGCATCTGACGAAAAGCTGACCTGTCTATGTTGAAATTCTCCTGCAGAATACTCGCCGTTTCGATCAAATGACTGAGAGAGTTCGAATACTCTTTTTTTATCAAGATCAAATCCAACCACCGGAAACAAACGAGAAAATGCCAGAGCGAGGGGTAAACCCACATATCCGCAGCCGATGACGGCGATCCTATAACTTTCTTTTTGCATCAAATATACCAGTTCTTATTCTTTAGTTTCTGCAGATTCAATCACACGGCCGTTTAATAATTGGTAGTTACAGCAGGAATCTGGACAATACGCTCGACCTTCCGCATTAAAATTTAATTTATTACCATGACGGCTGACCCATCCATGATGGCGTGCAGGATTTCCTACTACAACTTCAAAATCTTTTACATCCTTAGTCACGACGCTTCCAGCGCCTATCAACGCATATCGTCCGATCAGATGTCCGCACAGAATGACAGCGTTTGCGCCGATTGAGGCGCCTTCTTTAACTATCGTGTCGTTGAATTCAGACTTTCGACTCACAAAACTCCGAGGGTTTAGGACATTAGTAAAGACACACGACGGCCCCAAAAAAACGTTATCTTCAATGACGACACCCGTAAAAAGGGAGACATTGTTCTGGACTCTAACTCCGCTGCCAATAACAACTTTTGGTGCGACATAAACATTTTGTCCAAGAGAGCAATTTTCTCCGATAACGCTGTCTCCGGAGACATGGCAAAAATGCCAGATGGCAGTCCCCCTTCCTATTACCGCGCCGGGATCAACGACCGCAGTCGGATGAATCTGAATTTCAGACATGACTTTCCCTAAAAAATTGCTTTACTGCCGAAATAACAGCTTCCTGTTCCCACTCTTTCATTGAAGGGAAACAGGGTAATGAAAGGACACAAAGTGGCAATTGTTCCGAATTAGTGAGTCTAACGGGAGTGCGCACATAAGGAGCATAAGCTTTCTGTCTATGTATCGGCAGCGGATAATACACTTGCGACGCAATCCCTCTTTCGCCGAGATAACTCTGTAAGGCATCTCTTTGTGCATTAGCAACTTTTACGGTAAATAAATTCGGAACGTAGTTTTTCGTCTTTGCACATAGAGGAAGCTCTAAGCCTTCTATTTGCGCAAAACTTTCTCTATACCTTGATGCAAGTTGGATCCTTCGGCGACAATTATCCTCAAATTTGCTCAGGTAAAAACAAAGCACTTCCGCCTGGATAGTATCCAGCCTGGAATTCATACCGAGCACAGTATGGAGGTATTTCTTTTCCTGCCCATGACTGACGATGCTGCGAAGACGCTTCAATAATTTTGGGTCATCCCTATTAACAAAAATAGCGCCCCCGTCTCCCCAAGCACCTAAATTCTTAGACGGAAAAAAAGATGTACAGCCCAGACTCGCAATTGTTCCGGATTTTTTCTTTTTACCGTCTACAACACAGTCCGAACCTAAACTTTGTGCCGCATCCTCAATAACTGTCAGCTGATACTTCTCTGCAATTCGCATAATGTCATTCATACGTGCAGGAAGACCAAATAAATGAAGAGGCAGGATCACTTTGGTTTTAGGCGAAATCGCCTCTTCTAGCTGAGACGGATCCAAATTAAATGTATTCCAATCAACATCAACGAGAACAGGAGTTAAACCCAATAGGCAAATCATTTCAACTGCAGCCGGATAACCAAACGCCGGCGTTATAACTTCATCTCCTTTATTCAGCCCCAAAGCCATTAAAGCAGCCAACAATGCGTCTGTACCATTACCTACTGAAATAACATTGTCCGTGCTTAGATAGTGAGCTAATTGGTTTTCGAAGTTTGAAACCGTTTGCCCACGAATGAAGCTTCCCTGTTCCAATAATTGAGGAATGTTTATCCGTAGTTCTTGAGGCAATCCGGTATCGACCACCTCAGGCCTAAAAATCGGAATTTTTGTGAAAGTTTCCGTCATATTTTCTTTCACCTAAGAGAGGCGAATGCTTTCGCAAAGTCTTACGGCAGGAAGCGCATCTGCTAGTCCGAAACCTCGACCTGCAAGAATCTCTTTGTAGCTTTGAATATGAAGGTCTGTAAAGCCGTTTGTAAAATCAAACGGAGATCCGTCTATTATCAACTCTCTCCAAGAGCGCTGATTTGTATTCCGCAAATTAAGAGGTAAATCCTCCTGTTTAATACTCAGGAAAAAATTGACATCTGCATAAGAACAATGAAGAATCCCTCTTAACTGTTCGTCCGACTTATTAAGAATCTCATACGAATCCGGATAACCAAAGAGCTGAATCAGCATATCGAAAAAATGAATACCAATATTGCTTGCGACTCCTCCGCTTTTATTGATATCAAATTTCCAGCTTTTTTTATACCAGGGACCACGTGATGTCACATAGTTTAAAGAAACTTTTGAGCGCTTAGAAGAATTTTGTTTTTGAGACTCTAACAAAGCCTTTAATCTAATGATTTGCGGATGAAGTCTAAGCTGGAGAATGGAATAAACTCTTTTGCCTGTCTCTTGTTCGATTTTCTCTAGCTCGTGCACTTCCTTCTCTGTCAATACCAAAGGCTTTTCGCAAATAACATGCATGTTATTTTTTAGTCCGAATTTTATTTGAGGGAAATGCAAATAGTTTGGCGTACAGATTGAGAGAAAATCTAAATTTTGTACAGAGTCTTCTTTTGCTGAAGTTCCTGTGTTTTGTCCTCTTTTGCTTCGCAGCTCCTCTTCCATCTCGGCCACAGACAAAAAGAATTTACACTGTGGAAAATTTCGGTCTAAAACTCCAACACTGTCCGTCACATCACAGGCATAAAGTAGATCGTTACCTGTTTCAAATATAGCCTGGATATGTCTGGGTGCCACATAACCAGCCGCTCCTAATAAACCGAATCCATACTTCTTCGGCAATTGCTTCTCTTTCTTTGTCATTAGTCAAACAATCTGCGTTGAATCTTTGTCCTGAAAAACTTATTGCTGCCTTATCGAAAAGATCTATTAGTAATTTACCCCCCCCCCGCGCGCTCGATATCACATGATCTACGATTACTTTCGTCTCGACAACCTCTCTTTATTAATCCGTAAATCAGTTTTGCAAATTTTTTTATTAAAACGTGTCTCTTAGTACCTAATGGACAAAGCTGGACAACAAAGTCTCTGCATACAGCATAGCGTTCTATCATTCTCGCGTCATACTCACTTTTGCGCAGTGGACTTAATTGCTCAATGCGCTCCCGTTGATAAAGAAGCTCTTCTTGATGAGACTTAATCTTCGCGTGGAGCCGATTATTTTCTTCCTGGTATTGCTTAGACAAGTTTTGATATCTCAGAATCTCTTCTCTGTGTCTATTAATCCCTTCTTGACAATATGAAATAGTCGTATTTACAAAGTCAACGAAATCTTGATTAACAGGCAAAGATTGGCGTGAATCACTATTTTCTAAGGAATGTATTAATTTTAGCCATCCTTCAATATGGCTGGGATTAGATGCCATGAAATCCTTAATAGAAGATTTTGCATCAAGTGCAAGCTGTTTTCTTCTATCATTATTCCTTAACAACTCACAGATTACTTCCGCTGCACCTGCAACATCATGTCTTGGGACAGATATGTAACCTTTCCTATCTTTCAAAAGCTCTAGATAAGGCAATTCGTAAAGAACTGTAGGAACCGCATAAGTTTTTGCTTCCACAAGTGACATTGGGAAACATTCGTAAGTTGAAGTCATCAAATGAATATCTGCAATTTCTAAAAATTGCTCTGGTTCCAAAGAGAATCCTTCATAAATTATATTATCCTGTAGATTTTTTCTTTCAATAAAGTTCCTTACGTACTCAACATCAGCATTAGTCTCTCCCTTCCCTACAATGTGACAAACCACATTTTTTTCGGTCATGCTAACCAACTGAAATATTTCAAGCGCTTCTTTGTAATTTTTCTGATTATTTTCAAGCCTTGCGATCCAAACTAGATGTCTAGGTTTGCTCTTCTTCTCTAGTCTATGTAATATCAGACTCTCGGTGTTCCTCTCAAGAGAGTTTCGTAATAGTGACTCTTCTATATTTACTGACAAAGGAAATGGGTTCGGAATATAGGACGTTTGTATCCCATAAGAGCGGTAATAAGCTCGCTCCATAGAACTTAAAACAACTAGAGAATCAGCTAATTTGTAAGTAGAAGCAAATTGAGTAAAAAAAGTACAATTCTGCGCAAGAGACTGCGTTGTGTTCTCGTGCCGACAAAGAACAAAATATCTTTGGCATAACTTTATCGTCAGCAGGTCAAACAACATTGAAGGTGAGCTCGATGCATGATAGATCACGAGATCTATTTCGTTGTCAACTAACGCTTTATCAAGAACTTTAAATCTTTTAGGGTCTCCCTGCCGCGGAAGAACTACAATTGGAAAATTAACAGTGCAACTATAGTCATTCTCAGTAACTTCTTCCGTAAAAAGAACAACCTCAAATCCATGTTCTTGTAAAAGAGGAGCTTGCATTGAAATAACACGCTCAACACCTCCGTTATGAAGCCTTGGATAAAAAATTCCTATATTCTTTATTCTTCTCTTATTCAATTGAAGTAGGCACGCTTTTGCTGTCTTTCGTGCCAATAAAGCTGGGGCTTTTGAATAAAACTTTTGCAATGCTGCAAGTACATCTAACTTTATTCCCGGATTACGAAAGAGATAGTCAAAGGCACTAAAAGACTCCTCAACAGATAACATATGAAACCTAGAAACAGTCTGACCAATTAGGCGAGTAGTTAGCTTTTGGATTGTCTGACTGTATTCCTCATATTTTCCCTGCGTCTTTAAAAAAGATATGAGATATTTGGGGATATTCAGAATCTGTGATTGTGACGCAAACTTTTTTATGTTTACGACTCCGTTTGAAATCCCCGTCCCTAAACGATATGAATAAAGAGGTTCTGTTTTGACAGACCTAAATGTGTTCGAATAAAAACAAATTAGAAAGAACTGATAGGCATCTGTCCCGCAAATTAGGGCAACTTCTTCCAATTCAGCTATAGTTTTTTTGACAACTGAAGTTCTATATATTTTGTCGGCCATCCCCCAGCCAACTATACCATTAGCGAATATCTCTTGAATGATTTTAAGCGGCGTCTCTATAGAACCAACCCATTCTTTTCTAAAGCCCAAATAGTTTTTGATTGCATCCTCATCTTCAGAAAATGCGATCATATCGAAACGTAAAATATCGACATCGTATTTATTTGCTAGGCTAACCTCTGTTTCCAGCACAGATTCAAAAGGTAGATAATCATCTCCGTCTACGCAGATACACCACTTTCCTCTTGCCAATTCAAAGGCTCGCTTTCTAGCGATCAAAGTGCCTTTGCATTCTTGATGAACAACAATAAATCTGTTATCTAGTCGTGCGTATTTATTGCAGACTTCCGCGCAATGATCAGTACTCCCATCGTTGATGACGATAAATTCGGCTGTTTTTAAAGATTGACGATGTAAACTGTCTAAGCATTCATCTAAATAGTTTTCAACGTTATGGACTGGTATTACGACTGAAATATCAATCGGCCAATTAAGTTCTGTCATATTTTATCTTTCAGATAATTAAGTTAAATTTATTATCTCTACGCTATTTATATTTCAGTAATTTGAAATCGTGACTAGTATTAAATTATAGCTATGACCTAATAATAATGTCTTTTGATAGGGATTGCACTAAGGAAACTCTGCGAAACTTTGAACTCTTCCCTGTGGTCCTTCGGAAAGTTAATTTTCATACCAGAATCCCTCTGTTCAGAAGGTGCTGATTACGGCCTAATCAGTTTCCTCTACTGTTGATACACTTATCCTACGCGCAGCTAATTGATTTCTCTCAGCGATTCGAACGGTATTCTCAAGTTGTCGTTTCCTGAAATCGGTTGACTACTTGATGATATTAAACCTAGTTAAAGTTTACTGTTTAAAGAGTAATCCCTGAAATTGGTTTACCCCTTGTTGATCTTATTCCTGCTTTTGGTTGCCAGGAGGTGTTGCCTACTAGCAACCAAAAGCAGGAGTAAACAAATTCTACTTCACTATCTAGCTCTTAGATACTCCTCCCTACGTGATCTCCAATGCTTCTTTAACTCCCCTCTTAAAGCTGCTGCCTTTGCCGGAGTTAGTAAGTTATTGCTTAAATGCGGTCGGCACTCGTTGTAGAAAGAGATCACTTCAAACAACGCTTGCTCCAATTGCTCGTGGGTTTCAAACATACGACTCCCCAACATTTAATCTTTGATTGTCGAATTGATCCGCTCAGCTATTGAGTTTTCTTTTGGATCTCCGTTTTCAGTCATGCTTATACATATGCCTGATGCTCGAAGTAATTCAACATATCCTTTGCTTACACCCCCCCCCGATCTGAGTGATGAATCAAGCTTTCTTTTTTAACTTCTATCCCTCTGGCTTGGCATAGAATAGATTGAGTGCCATTTTTAGTGCGCTGATTGCGGTTCTATTGCTCAGCTCAGAGCCTTGTTTCCTGCCTTGAACTACCCCCATAGACTGCGACAGTTAGCTCGTAACAGTAGTAAAACAAACAGGATTTCTTTAGATCTTACCTTACCTGTAACAAGCTTTGCTATTTTCTATTGTATTTTCCTATGCGTTAGGGGAGATTTTGTCTGAAAACGTAGTTGAAAGCACTGCTGTCCAAAATAATTTGATTTTAAAACTTGCCATCTGAATTTATCGGGGTTTACCGTCGCCGGAGTCTAAATGGTGAAATCAACCCCCTCTCCAAGAAAATAGAGACAGCCCCGTGACGATTCCGGAGGACTCTCCCATTCCTTTATATCCGGCTTGTTAAGCCAATGTTCTAGCGATTTACAGGTCATAAGGTTTAACTTGAAGTATCTGGCTAATCTGCAAAACGTCCAGTTATACCTGGAACGGCGCCTCATTAGCTCCAGCAGAAGTATGGCAATGGCAGCTGTCCAAATCTGTGTCATAACTGCGTTCTCTGTTGTTCCTACGAACGATTTAATGACCAGATTCTGTTTTATGCGTTTAAAGAACATTTCAATTTGCCAACGGTCCTTATACAAGTCGGTAACTTCGGGAGCAGTTAACTCCTTGCTGTTGGTGAGGAACTCAAACCAACGATCGGTTTTTTCGCCATACCATTGGACCACTCTGAATCGCATATCTTCGCAATGCTTTCGTGCTTGAGTACCGGTAAAGCTCATCTCGTAGAGTCCCCATTTCTTATCAGGATCCTCTTGTATAAGACCTTTCCTTATAGGTGTATGTACAGCGTTATCTTTAAGGCGAGTTACAAAAGTTACGCCTTTTTCACTGAGCCTTTTAAACAGGCTGTAATCGTTGTAGCCTCGATCCATCACTACGATGGATCCCTTTGGAATATTTTCCAGAATGCTCTTTGCACCTTTAATGTCGCTTACTTTGGCCGGGGTCTCAGCAATGACCTCCGGTAAACATAGGTCGTTGTTCAAAAGCGTATGCAGCTTTATTCCGCCTTTTCTTCTGCGATGGTGCGCCCACTCAAACAAACGCAGACACAAGCTTATTGTCGTTGAATCCAGCGAATAAACGGGCTTTGTAAAACGTTCGCTAAGGCGCCCTTGGATTTCATGACGGAATTAATCCAGTAATACGTGATAGAAGTCCTCGTAAAGCTTGTAAGGACGATTCTGGTTAGCGTGGCTTAAAGTAGAGCGGCAGGCTGCTTTTGCTCCGATATGATTAAGTTTGCCTAGACTCGAAAAAAGACCGTCAGAAATTTCCCTGAGTGAGTCTGCCCCCGTCAGTTGGCAAAAAAGCATTGCAATAAATTGACTCCAACTTGAGAAGCCTTTGGATGCCTTGTCTGACTGATGCTTGTTGACTAAATGTTGAAATTCAAGTTTGCAACCCATTGACTGGACAAGTTGCGCAAACATGGATATTGTTGCTCTTTGCATGCCGAATCCTTCGATTTTTTATTGCTGGGAACTTTAAATTTATCGAAGATTCGGCATCTTTGCATCTAGACGTTCCGAAAAAATTTATTTTGGACAGTAGTGGATAATTATTGAATATTTTTAGACCAATTTCTTCTATAAATTTGGATTAGTCATGCGTCAGACCTGGCCTTCTTGCCTCTGCTTGTTTCATTGGTGTAGATATCTGTTCTTCAACTTTCATTGTTGACTCCCTAAGTAGTCAACTTTTTCAGGACAAGACACGTTGAGAGAAATCACCCCGAAGTTTGCTCGGCATTCTTTATTCGATTAAGAGGGCTTGCTAATTGCTTATAGCTTTCTGTAGCCTGAGTTAATTATGGATGTTAGAACTAAATTTAAGAGTATATTATATTGGACAGAAAGGGCCTGAGAAAAATTAAAGTTTTTCAGGCGCTGGGGAGATCCTTCCCCTCCCCAGACGTTTGGCCTATAGCTAAATTACTTGAGTACTATTTTCAGAGACTCTAAGCTCCGAGATATTCTCTCACTTTGGATAAGAGATAAACCCATGGACATTTCCTTTTGAACTGCCTCACCTAGTTCAATAGCTTTAATAAAGGCTGATTTAAAATCAGATTCCTTGTCGTAAATCAAGGCAGATTGTACGGAAACTCCAAATTTCGCTGCAAATGCAGCCTCAATAACCATTGGAACCCGTAGGCCAACAGACAAGTTAACAGTCCCTGAAATTCCATTAGTTAAGTATCTTGAATGTTCAGGAATTTTGCTGTTAAGGAGTGGAAGAATGAAATCAGATTCCGATACTATCTCATACATTTTGGGATAATCTAACATTCCCACGAAATTAAAGTATTTCGTCAATCTCCTTGGAACATGTAATTTTCCTTTCCGAGCAATGACAGTTATTCTAAAATTTAAGTGAGGATGTGTCCTATCTATATCTTTAATTACATCCATCAACAAATTAAAATCTTTACGTTTTTGTTCGATGTTTCCTACAACGACAAATTGTTTTTCGTTCTTGCACACCGACTTTTCCTGACCATTAAATCCAAAGTAACAACTATATAACGGTAGTGCTTTGTACTCATTCACTACCTCTAAAGTAAATTTAACTTCTTCAGAAAGATCATCATAAGTAAACTCGGGTCTATGGCATTGATAAAACACCTTCGGATGATCAAGACAATTACTCATGAAAGCCCTGCGCGTTGTTCTTAATGAGTAGTAATCGTATTCAGTGTTCCAAAAAATACATTTATATTGTTTAAGTTGAGGTAACGATAAGAAATAATGCAAAAAGTTTCGTTCTATTGGAAAAATTCTAACGCCTGCAGTACCCGCAACAGGTCTTAGATCAAATTCTTTTTTACTCAACCAAACATCTACATGGTAACCAAGCTCTTTGAAGTAGTGGATTACACTAGGTAAACATTCACCATGACAGTCTTGGCTTTCAATTATTAAAACTGAGTTTTGGGGTATATCTACCATTTGTATTATTGAAATCAATAATTTTTTTTCGAATAGTGTGTTTTCAAGGCTTGTTATTCTGCTGGAGAAATCATCTCTAAGTGCCTGGAGCTGTCCTCTCAATAAATCCCGTTCCGATAACTCAACATCTTTACGAGAAAAATTTATATTTTTGAGAAGGTTTTTAAATCTTCTATATATGAACAAATAGCCTTTGCTTGCTATCAAAGAAGATCCATAATACTTGTGGAGAATTTCTAAATAATCTCGGAATGTTTTTAACTTTTGATATATCGTTCCATGTCTCAATGCCAATTTAGAAAAAAATCCAAGTCTATAAAGAATATAAGCTCTTTGCCCATCAGTAAGAGTTTTGAGAGAATTCAATATCCATTTATACGGTTCTAAATATGTAAGGTAATAATTTGCATTCTTTTCTGACGTTATCGATTCACTACGGATTCTGTAGTAATACAGCCTTTCATTTACATATGAATAATTTTTTGAATGGGACAAATAGCTCCATAACCAAGAAATATCTTCATGAATTATTCCTTCAACAAAAGATAATGAATTTTTTTTTATTTTTGATAACCTATATAACTTATTCCATGCAACACAACATAGATCATTTTCATAATCCTCTGTTAACTTATATTTGCCACTATTTTTTTCAAAATTAATAGGCCACTCTTTATGAAGAATTTCTCCATTCAGATCGTCAGCTGAAAAATACTGAAAACTACACGCAGAAAAATCGCTATTTTCTTTATTAATGCTATTGAATAAATGTTCAATAGTATAGGGTGAAATTTTATCGTCTGAATCTATGAAAAATATAAATTCACCGGAGGCCTGCTCTAATCCTGCGTTCCTAGCAGCAGATAAACCTCTATTGTTTTGGCTAATTAATTTGACATTTTTATATAGATCTTGATATTTTTTTGCAATCTGTAGTGAATTATCTGTTGAACCATCATTAATTAATATAATTTCTATATTTTTAAACGTTTGGTTAACTATACTGTCAATGCACTCATCTAAATATTTATCCACATTGAATATAGGTACAATTATACTAACTTTGTTATATTCTATCCTTTTAATATTTTTTAAGAGGTATGGGTCTGACTCATATGCCGACTTGTATAGTTTCGACGTAGCAAGATCTGAGTAAATCCATGGCTTCTTATTTGTCAAATGTAATATTTTTATATCTTTCAAAAGATCTGTTTTTTCAAGCTCAACTCCTTCTGGAAGATAAGTTTGTAAATAATTATAATCCTCCGAGAAAAAGAAAACTTTTCCATCGCAGACGTAATTGAAAGCATCCTGATCCTGATAATATGAATCAATTAATTCTTTTTTAGCCTTAATTAATTGATCTTTTATAGACTCAACTCGCATTCTATATAAATTAATAACCATAACCCCAGAATTAAAATATTTTTTAACACCTATTCTGAGGTTGTGCTTTAATTTCATAGCTCCTTTATCAACCGAAGCTGCAATTAGATAATCATTTATTGCCAAGTGATTTAGATAAGAAGTATCGGATAAAAATAAAATATCACAATCAAGATAAATACACTCGTTATATGATTTCAATAAATCAGGTAACAAAAATTTAATAAGCGATGCAGAGCTGACATATTGATGATTGGTTGCTATATCACTAAGATCTTTCTCTACATTACGCAATTGCACATTAAGAGTTGAGCAATAGGATTTGAGCAATTCTATATTCTGTTTACTAACGTCTTTATAGAATACGAAAACTTCAGATTCCTTGTCGTATTTGCGAAGAGATTTAATAGATACGATTAATGGTATGACATAAAAATCATCCGTTATATATACATAGGGTCTTTTATTTGCTTTCATGTCTATTTAAATAATTGAATATTTTTTTTATTTTACATTTGATGATATTATTATCTTTTTCTGATTTCAATAGTTTATTTATTTCCATTAACTCTTTATTTTCATTAATTAATTTATTATTTATATGATTTAATTGTTCATTTTCTCTTATTAAATTTTTAGAGTTATCTATATTATTTGACTGCGAAGAATCTTTCCACCAACTAGATTGATTCCAATGAATTGCAACAGTTTTGTCTGTAAAAGCCTTATCTTGAAAACTAACCCAGCTTGGACAAAAATATTCGCATGGGTATATAGTCACTTCTTTATTCCTATCTTGCCAAACGATTTGATTCTTATAAAGTTCAAAATTCAAGCAAATCTTATTAGGTACATTTTTATCATACAATTTATTTAATTTATGTATAACAGATTCAGAATAAGAAATTATTTCAAAAGAATATAAGTCCTTTAGAGCTTTTTTTGCTACCACATTTGCAATAGGATTGGATTCTGACATAATCCAATCGCTTTCATAAAGATCCATTATTCTCTTAAGAAGAGGGTGCCCAGCTATACTTCCCATGACAGCCGGTTCAGGAATATTTTCACCATATAAAATATCTCCTTCGATGGAACAAAAAAATCTATTATTCAAATAAGGAGAAAGATTTTTTAAAATTTCAACATCAGTATCTAAATAAATTCCTCCATATTTGTAAAGAACATAAGCTCTTACATAATCTGAAACAAATGCCCAATCCTTATCTTTATATTTTTTTAAGATAAAAGCGGAGCTATTTATTATTTCCCTTATTTCCCCATTATTAGGTGTCCATAACCTAATTGAAAAATCTGGGCAAGCCCTCCTCCAAGAGGTATAACACATCCTCAACTGTGTATTTTTTTTCCCTTTCCTATAAAAATTAACATCATCAAAAAAATAATGTATTGTTTTGGGTATCATACTTATCATCTCTCGTATTTATCTTCAAATCGGCAAATATCATCTTCACCGAGATATGAACCTGACTGTACCTCTATCACAACCAAAGGAATCTTGCCAGGGTTAGCAAGCCTATGCTTAAAACCGAGAGGAATAAAAATTGACTCATTTTCAGTCAGAATTTGTTTTTCCCCTTCGATTGTTACTTCTGCAGTCCCCGATACAACAATCCAATGCTCAGCTCTGTGATGATGCAATTGAAGTGAAAGACATTCACCAGGTGACACAGTTAATTTTTTTACTTGAAACCTCAAACCCTTCGCAAGGCTCTTATAATTACCCCAAGGTCTATAAACTGATGAGCTAACCAAAGCTTCCGGGCGATTTTTTTTCCTAAGCCTGGTTACCATATTTTTTACTTTTTGACTGTCTTTTAACGGAGCAACAAGCACAGCATCATCATTCTCGATAATCGCTAGATCGTGTACACCAACTGCTGTTACAAGTTTTGTTTCGCTTCTTATATAGCACCCCTGCGCTTCAATAGTTTCTACTTGCCCAACCACTGCATTCTGGTTCTCATCTTTTGTTTCAAGATCATAAACAGAATGCCATGAACCAAGATCGGACCATCCTGACTTCAGTTCTGTTACAACTGCAACTCCTGTCTTTTCCAGGACAGCATAATCAAATGACAAATTTTCAGAAAGAGAATAACACTCCGGCAAAGTTATAACTTTTTCATCTATTGATCCTAAATCAATAGTACTTCTAATGTCCTCAGACATGGATATCAATTGACTGTATAGCGTTGGCTCATGTTGCTTTATTTCAGATAGAATGGTCCTGCTTGACCCAACCAAAATGCCAGAATTCCATAAATATTTTTTTGAATTAATAAAGGATCGAGCCTTGTCCAACGATGGTTTTTCTTCAAATCTTTTTACTTTAAAGCCTAGACTATTGATTTTTTCTCCTACCTCTATATAGCCATATCCTGTCTCGGGATAGGTAGGATGAATTCCTAAAGTAACAAGCAATCCGGAATCTGCAAGTTCTAAAGCGTTCGAGATTGAATGAGCAAATGAGTTTTCGTCCTGTATAAAATGATCCGAAGGGAGAATAACTAAGAGAGAGTCGGGCTCGTTGTTAAGAAGTGAAATTAAGGAAGCAATTCCAATCGCGGGTGCAGTATTTCTCGATTCTGGTTCTAAAACTATCGAATATTCTCCCTTGTACTTTGACAAAGCTGCTTGCACAAAATAAAGATAATCTTTATTTGTTATAACTTGAATCCTCACCCCCCCCTTCCTTGGGTTTTAAGAAGATCGTTATGTTCGTTGGATAAAAGCAAAAGCCTTGCAGTTTCTAGCGAACATGCAAAGCTTCGCAAGAGCAAACTCTCTTCGCCAATTAGTTTTGTAAATTGTTTAGGAAAGCTTTGACGAGACAGAGGCCATAAACGAGTCCCCGTACCCCCACATAAAATAACAAATTTAACCAATTTATGCGTCCTAATTCATAAGTAATAAAATATGTTAGAAATTCGTTGGTTAACTATATCAGCTATTTTGTAAGACATTAAATATCATGTCGCCTCCTTTTCGCTATATCGATTATCCATAGTCAACAATTAGCTCCTACTTTTAAAACACAAGCAATTCATTTTTTCTAACTAATGCAATGATATAAAAAGGAAGGAAATCAAGCAGAACTCCTCCTGCCGTACATACTATAAATTACGTCTTTGCAACATCAACAAGTACCACGCTAGAAAATATATCCTAGATAGGACACTAACATATCAACAAGCAATAATCCAAAAGTGATCCTTTTAACTTGAGTTCGTTAGTGTCATTTCACCCAAATCAATTATTTTTAGCAAACAGGTAATTTATTAATAAGACACAGTACTCTTGAAACAGCTTGATCCATATCGTAGTACTTATAATCACCCAAGCGCCCAAGGAAAGTAAGCTTATCGATTCCTTTTGCCAAATCTAAATACTTCTGATACAAGCACTTATTTTCGGGATTGATTATTGGGTAATAACGTTCGTTTTCACCCAAGGAAAACCCCTCGGGATACTCGTAGGATACAACCGTTGATCCACATTGAGTGTCAAGGAAATACTTATATTCTCCGATCCTAGTAAAGTCGTAATTATTCGGATAATTAACCACTGAATTTGTTTGGAAGTAGGATCGATTAAAGGTTAAAAATTCAAACCTCAAACTCCTGTAAGGCAATTGTCCGAGTTTGTAATCGAAATATTCATCTATAGGACCTGTGTAATAACAATGATCAAAATCATTGCTCATGCTTTTATCAAATTTTGTATTCAACAAGATCGTTATATTCGGATGATCTAACATCTTTTCGAACATAGCGGTGTAGCCTTCAAGAGGTATACCTTGATACTTAGCCTGGAAATAGCGGTTATCTCTTCCCATAAAAACTGGAACCCTTCCAGTAACGAGAGGATCTAAATCTTCCGGCCTGACTCCCCATTGCTTTTCGGTGTAATGCAAGAAAACTTTTTCATAAACATAATCTGCAAGATATTGTAGGTCTTTCGATTGACTTTCACGGAGTTTTAAGATTGGAACTTTCTTATTGAAAGGGAACTCGGATAAAAGTGCGTTAATCAAACGATTAGCCATTTCCATGGGAAAAAGCTGTTCAATAGTGTTGAAATTAAAAGGAATCGGAACAAGCTGACCGTCAATCAGAGCTTTTACTTCATGCTGATACGGAAACCATTGTGTAAAACGAGACAAGAATCTCCAAACGGTCTCGTTCTCTGTATGAAAAATATGTGTGCCATATTTATGGATGCATATTCCTTCTTGATTGAAATAATCAAAACAGTTACCTCCGATGTGATCCTTCTCATCAACTATGGTAACTTGATGAGAATTTTCAGCCAATTTACGGGCTAAGGTTATACCCGAAATACCACAACCTACAATCAAGAATTTCATGTTTGATTTATATCCCGAAAAAATACAAATTAGATTTACTGTTTAGTACATATCTAACCAAGCAACACTGAGTAGGAATTATAATCTCTCAATACTTTGGGAGTCTCAATATATGACAAAAGGCTTTTACAGCATCATGCTGGCACAATTTTTATCCTCATTAGCCGATAATGCCTTATTGATTGCTGCGATTGCGCTGTTGGCGACGTTAAATGAGCCTGAATGGATGACTCCTCTTCTGAAACTATTTTTTGTAGTCAGTTATGTACTTTTTGCAGCATGGGTTGGAATCTTTGCTGATACGATGCCAAAAGGACGTGTGATGTTTATTACCAACGCGGTAAAAACATTAGGCTGCTGCATAATGCTTTTCGGAACCCATCCTCTTCTAGCATATGGAATCGTCGGTCTAGGTGCGGCAGCCTATTCACCTGCCAAATACGGGATACTGACCGAGCTATTGCCTCCTGAAAAATTAGTAAAGGCAAACGGCTGGATTGAGGGATTAACAGTTGCATCGATTATATTGGGAACCGGGTTGGGTGGATTTCTCATCTCACCAATGATTGATCATTTTGTTAGACAAGAACATTTATTAGGAGTTCATAATGCCGCGCAAGCTGCGATTGCAGTAATGATATTGGTATATGCAGCTGCCGCAGCGGTTAATCTCCTTATCCCCGACACTGGGGCTCGTTACCCAAAACAGGACTTTAGGCCAGTGCACACTTTAGTAAACTTCGGAAAATCATGCGCCCTGTTATGGAAGGATAAACTTGGACAAATTTCATTATCAGTTACAACTCTTTTTTGGGGCGCCGGCGCAACTCTGCAGTTTTTAGTTCTAGCATGGGCGGATACAGCCCTCGGCCTTGATCTTTCTAAGGCGGCCATACTTCAAGGCGTAGTTGCGATAGGCATCGCAATAGGCGCTGTGCTTGCTGCTACATTTGTAAGTTTAAGGAAAAGCATAGATGTTTTGCCGATTGGCGTAGCTATGGGCTTTTCTGTTGCCATCATGTCTTTCTTTAAAGGATCATGGATTCCGGGGGGATTTGATTTTATTAGCATTCATTTCTCATATGCAGTTATAGTTGCCTGCATTATGTTAGTTGTCGTTGGCATGATGGCCGGATTCTTTGTCGTGCCGATGAATGCTCTTCTTCAGCATCGAGGTCATGTCCTTATGAGTGCTGGCCGATCTATTGCAGTCCAAAATTTCAATGAAAACAGCTCGATCCTAGTCATGCTCGCTTTGTACTCATTACTAATCAAATCTGGTCTAGGCACAGTGACAATAATGGTTTTATTTGGTAGTTTTGTCGGTTGTTCTATGCTTGCAGTTATTCTTAAGCATCGGCATAATCAGTCGCAAGAGGATTCACTCCATTTAATTGGAGAGGAAAAGAGGCATTGACGCTAATTTACAATTCCGTCTGAAGCTATTAAAGATTAACCATTTGAATTCTAAATAATTTCGAGAATTAAAACTATGCAGTCACTTACTGTTGCACCGTTCATTAGAGATTCATTTGAAAGTTTTCAAAAGAGTGCTTGTGGAATTACCCTTGACATAGGACGCCAGAGAATTTCGCAAAAAGAACTTTTAGGTCTTATTGACTTTGTAAAAGAAAAAAGGATGATTGAATCCTTTAATGAAATGCGTCAAGGAAAGATTGTGAATCCAAGTGAAGGCAGGTCAGCCCTCCACACATCTTTACGAGCCCCTTCTCCCGAAGCTCCTCACGCAAAAGAAGTGCATGAAACCCTCGAACGATTCTGCAAATTTGCTGACAATGTCAGGAGTTGGAAATGGAGAGGATCAGCTGGTGATCGTATTACCGATGTCATCAACATAGGTATTGGCGGATCAGATATGGGGCCTAGAACCGTTTGGAATGCTTTACGATCGGCGCGACCGGAGATTAATCTTCATTTTTTAGCCTCTGCGGATGGTGTAGTTTTCGATCGAGTTACCTCTTCCCTCGATCCCTATAAGACTTTGGTAGTTATTTCTTCCAAGAGTTTTAAAACTCAAGAGACCCAAGCAAATGCAAAGGAAATTTTTAACTGGCTCCTTAAAGCTGGGATTAGGCACGAAGGATTTAAAAACCATGTAGCTGTTGTTTCAGCTAGAAAAGACGCTGCGGAATTTTTTGGTTTACCCAAAGATAACTATTTCCCTATATGGGATTGGGTTGGCGGTAGATTTTCCGTATGGGGAGCAATTGGTTTGCCTGTTGCAATTGCACTAGGATCAGATATCTTTAGGCGTTTCCTTGCTGGCGCACACTTGATGGATAAACATGCATCCTTCACAGAATTGCAAAACAATCTTCCTGCACTAATGGCAATGTTTGCATATTGGAATACCGTTAAACTCGATGTTTCATCGTTCTGTTTCTTACCTTATGATGAAAGATTAAGAACGATGGTTGACTGGCTTCAACAACTCGAAATGGAAAGCCTAGGTAAAAGTACAAAACCAGACGGCAGCCCTGTTGTCGGTAAAACCTCACTGGCTGTTTGGGGAGGGCATGGAAATGAATCTCAGCACTCATTTTATCAGTGGCTAAGAGAAGGAACTGCAAAAACTGCAATTGATGTATGTTGGTGCAAAAAACCCGGGCATAATCATAAAGAATTGAATAAGGTTCTTATGGCTAACGCAAAAGCACAAACTGAAGCTTTAATTACACGTGATCCGGGAAGCAAATACTTTAATGTTATTTCTACTTTAACTCTTGATGATTTGACTCCAGAAAGACTAGGAGCTCTGATGGCTTTGTATGAACACAAAACCACAATGTTGGGAACATTATTTGGAATTAATGCGTTTGACCAGCCTGGAGTTGAACTTGGAAAGAGGCTAGCACAAAGCATTTATCAATCCGAAACCAATTAATCTCAAACTCCAGGTTTATAGTACTCAATGTAAGGATTTCGGAAGTTTGGTAATACCCAACAAGGCTAGGGTATTCCGGGCCTTTTTACTTACTTCGCCTATTTTCCATGCCTGCGAACGAGGGTCCTTAACAGTCTTCAAGCAAGGATTGTCATTATCGTGTCCATAGAATCACCGGGCGTTTAATCGAAGCCAGTTTCGCATTTCTTTTTGTTTCGGCTATCTGTTTTCTGCCAAGGTATAGACGAACAGCTTTCCGACATACGTACTGTTGCCGCAGTACAGTCTACGACCGTCATTAAGCACCTTAATGACTCGGGAACTGGTTTCTACAATGTTGCGCTGCCTGTACTAAACGGATCAGACAGGCAGTTTGTTCTTATTGCATAGCAGCCACATAATCGAGTCGCACAATCAATATCCTCTATCTTTTTGAACCATCCGATTTTCTTATCGAACCCGATAAATCTTCTAACCTCTTTCCAAAGCTGAGGGCCGACTTCTGAGCCTTGTGACTTTGCTTTAAAGTTTTCAGCATCTGTTTTGTTTGTAGCTGAGCAAGTTCTGAATCGCGGTAATCCAGTATTTCTTATTCACAGAGCCGCCTGTAGAGAGTGCCTGAACCCAGTTCTCTTCATCCGTACGTGCATAAATCGAGTTCTCATCGTCGTGAAATGCACAGCTGTTGAGGCGACATCCAGTATTTATTAAATTTATCCCTGACGTTCTTTTCCGTCAGTGGAACTGCACAGATATAAGATAAATTTTCGTTAATAACAGTCTGTATATTATGGAGACTTTCGTATCCCCGATCAGTTATCAGAACTGTTTTGTTTAGATCAAAGCCGTTTGCTTTCATGTTCTCAAGCAAGTTGGGATAAGTTGGGATATAAGGTTTTATCCGTGATGGAACCCTCGCTTTCGTAGACATATACGACCTCGCCGCTGAAATAGTCGACGCCCAGCGTGTAATTAACCAGTTTTAGTTCCGGATCCTGTTTGGCATGGCCGTACACAGCGTCTTCACTCGTTTGCGAGTAAGAACTAATTGCCGTAGAGTCCAACGCGATAAAGCGGTATCCGTCATTGCCTGCATCCTTGGACAATTGACAGTTTCTATCAAATCTGTTTAAAAAACTCTGTGATCTGCTTTCTTGTTATACGAGAGAGAAGCTCGCTAATCCTTTGAGAGGAGAGAGGCGTATTGGTGGGCAGCCAGACACTCGGAAGCTATTCGCTCAGATTTTTACACGAACCTGCCTCAAGATATTGGTAAATAGCAAGCAGAACAAGATTATCCGCATCTTTCTGACCGAACACTTTATTCAGAGATTCTTTAATTCCAAGGGTTCGAATAGTGTGCAAACAAGCATTGTCAAACGACAAGTTTAGTGACCCGTTGAATGAACTAACCCCATAGACTGCGACAGTTAGCTCGTAAAAGTAGTAGAACAAGTAGGATTTCTTTAGATTTTACCTTACATGCAACAAGCTCTGCTATTTTCTATTGTATTTTCCTATGAGTTAAAAAAAAAAAAAAAAAAAAAAGGGGGGGGGGTTTAAAAA
>ERZ777306.1749-NODE-1749-length-31970-cov-7.713740_pt1 | contig 31970 bp, 22 predicted proteins | sample MGYA00374966_ERZ777306 | MGnify/ENA primary metagenome ERZ777306 (study PRJEB29329, sample SAMN06343882) | mouse gut metagenome | isolation source: Mouse cecum | place: Austria: Vienna | collected 2014-11-15 ... | reverse complement strand
TCTCTGCCTTTTGCAGACTTCCGACGGCTGGCGGCGAAAAAAGCGCCTGCCTCTTTCAGGCGGCGGATTTCCTTTTCCTGTTCCTTGACCTGTCTGCGTAGGAGAGCCGGTTCTTCTGCAAGATTCATAGCAGTTTCCGGAGTATGTGAGCCGGAACCGACATCCAGCCTTCCTTCTCTGGCAGCCTTTGTCCACGCATACATAGTATTTTCAGGGATGCCTAACTCGGCTGCAGCCTTTGCACCGCCAGGCTCTTTTGCTGATTTTACGGCTTTGATTTTATATTCCATGTCGTATTTCCGTTGTTTTTTTGCCATTGCAGCTGCCTCCTTGATTCTCCTTGATTATATATCAAATCCTTGTGTATAAGGTGTTAACTAAAATGATACAACATCAGATTTTGAACATCTAAAATGGTTGACAATTAATAATGTACGTAATAAAATACAATATAGTATAATACATATGTAAAAATGAGTTTGTCTGATTCAGGCAAATCCATTGAGAGAGGAAGGGGAGAGGACGATGAAAAAATTACTTTCGTTATTGCTTGCTTCAGCCTTGACGGTCACTTTGCTGGCAGGCTGGGGGAGCAAGGAGCCTGCGCTTACGGACGGCAAGCTTTCTTTGGATGTAGACGCGATGTTTGATGGTATGGTTGCAGAGTTCGAGGAAATCGCTAAAATCCCGCGCGGTTCCGGTAATACAGACAAAATCAGTGATTATCTCTATGCATGGGGACAAAAACATGGATTTGCTTCCATGCAGGATAAAGTTGGAAATGTCCGTTGGGATATTCCTGCAACGGCTGGTTATGAAGAGGCGCCGCTGACTATTCTGCAGGCACATATGGATATGGTGGTTGTTTCTGATGATGGCCGCGATATGACGAAGTCACCGATTACCATCGTAGTAAATAAGGCGGAGAATAAGATTACCTCAGATGGCCATACCAGCCTCGGCAGCGATGATGGTATGGGTATCATCAGTGCTATGTATCTGGCAACAACGGACGAATACGTTCATGGCCCGCTGCGTGTGATTATCACAATTAATGAAGAAGGCGGAAGCCCCTCTGGCGTTGGCAACATGGATCCGGCATGGGTTACGGATGCGGCATATCTGATCAATATTGATTCTGAAGATTATGCGACCTGCACTGTGGCAGCCTGTGGATTTTCGTCATATACGTATGAATTTCCTTTAAGCAGTGAAGCGCCGGCAGCGGATAAGGTTGCTTATACGATTGACCTGCATGGAACAAAAGGCGGCCATTCAGGTGTAGATATCGAAAAGAACCGTGCCAACTCCATTAAGGCTGTGGATTACTGTCTGGCTTGGGCAAAATATACCGGTATTGATGTGCAGATTGCCTCCTTCACCGGCGGCACAGGCATGACTGCGATTCCGACGCTCTCCAGCGCGACAATCGTTTTCTCTGCGGAATACGAAGATATATTTAAAGAACAGATGGAGCAGGCGATTACATTATTTGGCCAGCAGTATGACCGGACCGAAAAGGGATATTCTTTCACTTTTGAAAAAACAGATATGCCGGAATCCGTACTGACGGTGGATTGTTCGGCAGCCATAATTGATTTTGTAGCTGCTGTGGAGGATGGTGTCAATACCATCAGCCAGCGTTACGAAGGTATCACGGAAACTTCGTTTAACCTTGGCACGCTGGACGTGGCGGCAGGAAAGGAAAATACCTCTATTACTGTTGCCATGCGCTGCAGTTCCCGCTGGCCTGTGATGCTTGCCAACATGCAGTTTGTTGCGCTGGGCAATGCGTTTGGTGTGGAAGTATCCTCGCGTTCATCGGACCCCTTCAATCCGGATAATATCAACGTGGGCTGGGAGGAACGTGAAGGAGATATGATTGCCCAGTTGTATAAAAAGGCTTTCGAAAAATATACAGGTGACGAATGTGTAATCACAGCTGTGCATGGTGGTCTGGAATGTGCGGATTTTGCATCATGGAGCGAGGAACTGCAAATCATTTCGGTAGGTCCGACTGTGGAAAACCCCCATTCGTGCAGTGAATATGTGGAAATTGATACTGTGACGAAGACTTGCGGCGCGATTGCTACAACGATTGAGTATATTGCCGATGGTGTGACTGTGGAAACGAAATAATTAGGGCTGAAACTGGAGATTTTTTAGTAGTGTCAAAATATTTGTTTTTAAGCAGAAGGCTGTAGGAATGCAGCCTTCTGCTTTTTGCATAGGGAAAACTACGCGACAGCCGTGTGTTTCACTGGATTTTATTTTACCATACATAAAGATAGAATGATAATAAAATAATCCCAAAATGAATGTCTGAAATTTATGAAATCGAAAGGGATTGTAATAAAAAAGGCTGCCTGGATCCCAATATTAAACTTAGAACCTATCCGTAAATTATCTACACGCATCTTACTTCATCTTTTCCGGCAGTCTTTGTCGCTTTTCCCTGCCGCACCACCCGGTACGCCTGCAAAAAAGCTCCCTGCCTGTCGAAAAATCTGGCTGTGCAATCTGCACATATCTTATTTACGGATAAGTGCTTAATATTGATTTGAATTTAAGTGTTTTTGCTTTTTCTGACGTACTATATATGACCGGTTAGTTTAAGCATAAGAGGTGATGTCTTTGAATGACGAAAAAACGATATCTGCAATCAGGCACAGAGATGAAACTGTCATCAATGAAGTTATCAATAAATATTCTAAACTTCTTTGGTCAGTCTCCGGAGCGATTCTGAGCAGTATTGGTTCCGCGCAGGATATTGAAGAATGCGTAGCTGATACATTTATTTATTTGTGGGATCATCCAGACAAATACAATCCGGAGCGGGGGAAGTTAAAAACATGGCTGTCAATTATTGCAAGAACACAGGCGATCAATCGATGCCGCGAAATTACAAAGAGAGATACAGTTCCTTTTGAAGATGAAGATTTCATGATTCACATTGGTATTGCTGATGATATTTTGAAAGAAGAAACGCGGCGTACTTTAATTGCTGCAATAAATGCCTTGGGTGAGCCGGATCGGGAAATTCTGATCCGCCGCTTTTACTACGGGCAAAAACCAAAGGAAATTGCGCTTGTGCTGGATATGAGCGTAAAACAAGTAGATAACCGCCTGTACCAAACAAAGCTGAAATTGCGTGAAACGCTTTCTAATTAAATTGAGGAGGTTAATATGGATTCTTTCAATAAAACAAACTTACAGAACATAAAAGATATTTTTGAGAAAAAAACATGCGTTAAACTGGATAGCAGGAGGTCTTTCTGCTCTTACAAAATGGTGCTGGTTACTGCAGTTTTGCTAATACTCTGTTTGAGCACAACCGCTTTTGCGGTTAACCGGTTTTCCTCGTTGTCAGGGGACGATTTGGGGCTTTCTGCTGTTTATAACGGGAATGGAATTGTATCAATCCTGGTCGAAAACAGGTCGGATAAAGAAATCCAATTCCAATCTGAACTGAGGCTGATGCAATGGGCAACCAGTGAAGAAATAGAACCGCTTGCAAAGCAGAACGTATCTTTTCGCAACACAAAAATACCTGCTCATTCCAGCGGCACAATGACTATTGACCTTTCGAAGGCCTACAATATGGCGCTTCTGGAAAAGCCGTTGGCGGAAAATGACTGGTATTATTTCGTCCTGACAAACGACCATTTTGTTTTTGGACAGGACTGGATGTGCTCAGTTGATTTTGTGGAACGCGACATTATTCAAACCGAATATCCCACTCCGGTTACACCTGCTGAAGCAGATGCAAAACTTACAGCGGGAATGGCGGAAGAATTGAGGCCTTACTTTGAAAGCTATACCACTGACCCTGCTGAGAGAAAGAAATTATCTGAGGAGTATCTGGCTTTGTGCCAGAAGCTGCTGGAAGAAGTGGACGGTACAGTCGTTCCCTCTGTATGCCCGCCGGACTTAACTGTAATAGACAACGGCCAGATTCCTGTTTTTGATACATCTGTACCGATGGATATGCAATTGCAGCTTACCGGCCTGCATCGCCGTACAACAGACGGCTATGACAAGAAAATCGGATCTTCTGATATGGAACAGGCGCTGGTGCTGAGTGCCTATATACCGCAACATAAGGGAGAAATTGACGGTGGCGCAGATGTGCCTTTGATTTATGTTTTCACGTATGAGAAAAGCGAAATTACAACTCCACAGGACTATGCTTTTATCCGCGGCCGGTTTATGACCTTTGAGCAGATGGAGCAGTATAAGATTTATGAGGACGAACAATACATTTGCTACGATGTCAGCCACTTGTTCTACTCTGAACTCCGCCCATATGTGGATAGTATGGTCAGCCAGAGGAGTGATGCTTATTTTGATGAACAAATTTGGGAGCGTATACAAAACATTTATACCTATTATAAAGAAAACATGGGAGCACTTCTTGGATACAGAAATTCCCAAAACTTTGGCGAACCAGAGAATGAGGGTTATGCTCCCAATGAAATGCTTCCAAACTGAAATATGCCTGGATAATCTGGAATATCCTGTTTCTGAGCAGAATTTCGATGTTGGTGAACCGGATTGGAATGATGGGATCGTTTCATCTGTTGCGCGGCAGTAAAGAAAATACCATTGTAAAGGCAGAGGTATTGTGACGCACGAATCAGCGGCTTTTGAGAAATCAAAGGCCGCGTTTCTATATCACTGGCGGCAACAGGAAAATGCCGCTATGGTGTTATGGTACAGGCGGAATGATTTATCAACGAATTGCAGGATTACAGCTGCTTACAGGTCAGCACTCATTTTTTCGTAAATATATCGTAAATATATAGGGAAGAAAGTGGGGGATGCAGCCAGGGACATTGCATTCCTGCTGGACAGTATTCTCATGTATAACAGCATTATATTATACCAGTTTTTTGAAAAATGTCCAGAACAAACGGCAAGGGAGATTTTAATGCGGACAATATTCCGTAGCTGCGCAGCCAGACGATCCGAAAAAACCGAAAAATTAGAAAAATAAGCGGTTTTCTTATCAAATTTTCATGAAAAACGGCTGTTTTCAAGTGGATTATTCGTAGAAATGTGTGTCTGTAAGGGTGTAAAAAAGGCGTTAATTTTTAGGCTAATACGATAAAATTTAGAAAAAATAGTTTCAGGGAAATTGTATAAAGTGATGTTTTTGGGGGATGAACAAAATACTTTACGGAAAAAGTGATATAAAAAAGTCTTGTTTTTTCTGGAAAAACAGTGTAAAATGATGTAGCTAAAATGTTTTTGGATAGCTTTTCTTCAAAAAAGAACTAAAAAAATGATTTTCCGTTTTTCGTGGGGAGCGGAGCCGTTTCAGAAGGACTTTTTTGTAGGAAACGATCCCAAATTCATGCTGTACTATCTTTCATTGTACTTATCTTTTACCGCCGCAAAAGCGTTCGGCTGGAGTCCGAAAGAAAAATGCGCTGGCGTGCAGGAAATTTTTCGGATTTTCAGAAATTCGACGCTGCGGCACATTCATTCATGGTTTAGAGGAGGGAAAACATGGCAGCATTTAATGATTTTGTAAGCACCATCAATGGTTTCGTGTGGGGCCCGGTCATGCTGGTTCTGCTGTTCGGTACACACGTATTCCTGACAATCCGCACAGGCGTGATTCAGAGAAAAACATTCACAGGTGTAAAACTTTCCATCACACCGGATAAAGAAGCATCTGGTGACGTATCCGGTTTTGGTGCGCTGGCAACAGCTCTGGCGGCTACCATCGGTACAGGTAACATCGTAGGTGTTGCAACTGCTATCGGCATGGGCGGCCCTGGCGCAGTATTCTGGATGTGGCTGACAGGTCTTTTCGGTATGGCAACAAAATACGGCGAAGCTCTGCTGGCTATCAAATACAGGGTTAGAGCAAAAGACGGCTCCTTCATCGGCGGCCCTATGTATGCCCTGGAAAGAGGTCTGGGTCAGAAATGGCTGGGTATCATCTTCGCTCTGTTCACAGGTATTGCCTGCTTCGGTATCGGTAACATGACACAGGGCAACTCCATCGCTGAATCCGTAAACGGCACATTCGGCGTTCCCAAGATTGCAACTGGTATCGTACTGATGATTATCACAGGTCTGGTTATTCTGGGCGGCGTTAAGTCTATCGCAAAGGTTTGTGAAAAGCTTATCCCCTTCATGGCTGGTCTGTACATCCTGGGCTGCGTAATTATCTGTATCCTGAATGCAAGCTACATCCCCGAAGCGTTCATGACAATCATCAAATCCGCATTCAACCCTGCAGCAGCAGGCGGCGGCTTTGTGGGCGCAGGCGTAGTAATGTGTATCCGTGCAGGTATCGCGCGTGGTCTGTTCACAAATGAATCCGGTCTTGGTTCCGCGCCTATCGTTGACGCGGCAGCTGCAACGAGAAACCCTTCCCGTCAGGCTCTGATTTCCATGTCCGGCGTATTCTGGGATACAATCGTTGTATGTCTGCTGACAGGTCTGGTTCTGGTTTCCGCTATCCTGAAAGACCCCGTTGGTCTGAATGGTCTGGAGGGTGCAAACCTGACATCCGGCGCGTTCAACGCTATCCCCATTGTTGGCCCTGCTGTTCTGACATTTGGTCTGATTACATTCGCATGGTCCACAATCCTTGGCTGGAGTTACTATGGCGAAAGAGCATGGGTATACCTTGCGGGCACAAAGTCCATCATGCCTTTCCGTATTGCATGGACAATCGTTGTACTGGTTGGCTGCGCGATTGAGCTGAAGGTAGTTTGGAACGTAGCTGATACACTGAATGCTTGTATGGCATTCCCCAACTTGGTTGCCCTGCTGGGTCTGAGCGGCGTTATTGCATCCGAAACAAAGAAATACGTTTGGAGCAACAACCTGGACGGCTGGATGGACGACGAAGCTCCTATGGTAGACAAATAAGATATTTTCTGGAAAAATCCCACGAGGAAAAAGACGCCGCAAGGCGTCTTTTTTATAGAAATTCATGGTTATTTGTGGGGAATAAAAAAGAAAGCGTATACCAGATGATATACGCTTTTTTCCGTGAGTGACATGATTCGAACACGCGACCTTCTGATCCGTAGTCAGACGCTCTATCCAGCTGAGCTACACTCACACAATATTAACTTTGGTTTTTCAATCGACCGAATACTATCTTACAAGATAATGGGAAAATTGTCAAGCCCTTTTTTCAAAAAAAGAGGAAAAAATAAAAATAAACAGATTTACTGAGATACAGCCGCCCTTGCCGCCGGTTTTTCTTGCCGCTGGGCAGTGCGGGGAATAGTATGAAAGAAAAACGGAGGGGTGCGGAATGTAAGGAAGAAATCCGGCGAAAAATAGAAAAATTTCTGGCAGAACAGTATTTTTGCGGCGCAGGGGAGCTAAGCGGCGCAGGGGAGCTAAGCGGGGCAGGGACATTTTATACAGTTCATACGGAAACAAAACGGCCGTATTTGAAAATAATGACTTGCAGGGACTGTGTGGTTATCTGCACATCGTCAGAGTTGCAGGCAGAAATAATGAGGCTTTTACAGGGGAAAAACAGGGACGAGAGATTTGAAATTCCGTTTGTTTATGGACAGGCCATTCATTTTGTTCCCGGCAAAATCTTTGCTAAAGAAGAAATACAAAGGGATTTCCCGCTGAAGCAGGGCTGTGAATCTGCGGTTTTGTTTGAGGAGGAGGTTTTGCGTATAGCGGAAAAAAGCCAGCCGCCTATTAAGGCGGCTGGCAGGTAACAGGTTATTTTTTTGATGCGGCAAAAAGATGGTTGGCTACTTTATGCGACCGCCGCGCCATCATGCGGGGAATCTTCGTAATGCCTTTTGCCGCTTTCGCGCCGATGACCAACGGGATTACAGGCGCGGAAATACGTTTCGGACGCTCGCCGCTGTCCAGTATTTTCTGGTAAAGCTGTTCAACACTGTCAGCGAATGCCTTTACGGAAAGCCGTTCCATCGCCTGTATGGATGCTTCGGAAAGCTGCGCGGAAAGTGCTTTGTCTGTCAGCACGCGGTAAAGCAGTCCAGGCAGGTCTGCGCTGTCCTCGAACAGCAGTCCAGTTTCGCCATCTGTAATGATGTTTTCAATACATTCGTCCTTTTTGGCTACGACCGGCACGCCGCCCGCCATTGCTTCCGCGAAGGTCAGCCCCTGCGTTTCCGAAACGGACGCGCTGCAAAATACATTGCCCAGCTGGTAGTATTTCCCGATTTCCGTCCATGGCTTTCCGCCGGTAAATATGACATGTTCCCCGACGCCGATGGATTCGGCAAATTTCCCGAGGTTTTCGATTTCATTTCCTTCTCCGACAATCACCATTTTTGTTTCCGGCAGCTTTTCCAAGAGCTCCGGCAGCGCGCCGATGACAACGTCAATGCTTTTTTCTCTGGCAATGCGCCCGATGGAAATAATGACGGGCGTTGTTTCCTCCAGACCGAGGGAATGGCGCAGTTCCAGAATTTCCGCAGGGTCATACTGCGTTTTTTGGAAACGTGAGGTGTCTATCCCTGTAGGGATGACGGAAATGGGCTTTGTCACGCCATAGCTTTTCAGAAGCTGTTCCGTTTTATGCGTCGGAGCGATGACGTCCATTGCCGTATTGCAGAACATACGGCTGAAATCCCGCGCCATATCCGGAGTGACGACGTGTCCGCCGCCGATGTAATGCACGTAGTCCTCGTACATGGTGTGATAGGTATGTACCATGGGAATCCCCTGTGTGGTGGAAATCAGCTTGCCAAGGAAGCCGAGGGGGAACTCCGTCTGCGTATGGATAATGTCAAGGTTCATGCCGTGGATCTTTTTCAGCACATGCGGCGGACAGATGTAGCCGGCGCGGTAATTGCGTACGAAAAAGACCGGAATGCTGGGCAGGCGGAAAACATTGGGTTCGTTTTCATTCCCGCAGCGGGGGTCGGACGGCGTAAAGATATATACATGGTGTCCGCGTTCCTCCAGCGCGGTGGAAAGCGTGCGGATTGAGGTGGCGACACCGTTCAGCTGTGGAAAATATGTGTCGGAAAATATACCGATATTCATGATGTACCTCCTGTTTTTTGTACAGATGTTGTTTGGGCACGTGGTTTCAAGCCTTTATACACTTCTGCATTTTAATACACTTCGCTTTTTTTTACAACAGAGAAATTGTTAGGATTTTGGAAAGATTTTATTAAGAAAGGACCTTGAGGGCTTTCCCCTTAAACTCCCACAAGGAGGTTCCGCCTCCTTGACATGGGATTTCAGCCGCATATCCATGCGGCTGGACAGCATGTTTTTGGAAATGATGGGTTTTGCAGACGCATAGAGGAAAAATGTGTTATAATGGTTGAAAATTTGTATATCAAAAAATAAATTCCGCCCATGCGGATGTATGGGCAAAATATAGTTTGGGCTCCAACCCTTTCCAAAGGGTTGGCAGGGGTTCTGGGACAGCGTCCCGGAGGTTTTCCCCCAAGGCCTTTAGAGTTTTTAAGGAGAACATACATGCAAAAACAACTGAACCATAATCAACGTGCAGCGGTCTGCCATGAAAATGGGCCGATGCTTGTGCTGGCAGGCCCGGGCAGCGGTAAGACGACTGTCCTGCTCTGCCGAATCCGCCGCCTTTTGGAACAGGGGCTGGCGCGCCCGAACAAAATACTCGCGCTGACATTTTCCCGCGCCGCGGCAGACGAAATGCGGGAACGCTTCCGCGCGGCGCATGGTGCGGACGGCGTCAGTTTCGGCACATTCCACAGCATTTTTTTTCGTATACTCAGAAGCCGTTACGGCTGGGGGATGGAACGCGTGCTGGCGGAGGAGGAACGCCGCAGCGCGGTGCGCGGCATTTTGGAAGAAATGGAATGGGACATTCCGGATTTAGATGAATATACGGCACAGTTCCTGACGCAGCTTTCGCTGATGAAAAATGAACTAGCGGAGCTTTCAGCCTTCCGGCCGAATGGAATCCCGCCAGCGGAGTTCAAAAAACTCTGCCGCGCATATGAGGGCTATAAGGAACGGCAGGAAAAAACGGATTTTGACGATATGCTGACGGAGTGCTACTGGCTGCTGGAAAAGGATGCGGAGGCGCGGAAATACTGGCAGAGGCGGTTCCGTTATATTTTGGTGGACGAATTTCAGGATGTGAACAGGGCACAGTTTGAATGTCTGCGCATCCTTGCAGAGGAGCATGGGAATTTGTTTGTGGTGGGCGATGATGACCAGAGTATTTACGGATTCCGTGGCGCGCGTCCGGATTTTCTGCTGAAATTTCAAGATGTCTTTCCGAATGCGGCAAGAGTGACGCTGAATATCAACTACCGCTCGACTGACCGCATTATTCTGCTTGCGGAAAGGGTTATTTCGCAGAACGGTGCGCGTTTTACGAAAGAGATGACAGGCATAGGGGAAGAAGGGCAGAAGGTCACATTTTTTCTGGCGGCAACCCCTGCGATGGAAGCGGAACGTATCGGGGAGAAGATTGCCTCACTTCTGGATGAGGGTGTGCCGATGCGGGAAATTGCAGTAATCACACGCACTAATTTGCAGTGCGGCGCGTTTGCAAGGGAGCTTTACCGCCGTTCTATACCCTACGAACTGCGGGACAGCGGTGGGAACATCTATGAGCACTGGATAACAAAGGATTTGCTGGCGTACCTCCTGCTTGCGGAAAATGAGGAGGCGGACAGCGCGCTGCGCCGTATATTGAACAAGCCCAAACGCTATATCAGCAAGGAACTGCTTGCGGAGGCGGAGAAAATGCCGTATACGCTTTTGCGGAGTTTTTTTGTCTGCCCGTCATTGAAAAAATGGCAGGAGCAGCAGCTGGAAAACCTGCGGGAGGACTTGGCGAACATTCGGAAGAAAATGCCTTACGACGGGCTGAAATACGTGAGGAAGGTGATTGGCTACGACGAATATCTGGAGGAGTATGCCGCCTACCGCAAGACCAGCGCACAGGCACTATGGGAGATTGCAGAGGAAATTACGGAAATGGCAAAGGACGCGGCTGACGCGGCGGCATTCCGCGAAGGGCTGGAGGAGATGAGCCGCCAGATGAAGGAAAGGCCGAAGGACAGCGGCAGGGAGCGGAATGGCGTTGTCCTGACGACAATGCATGGCGCGAAGGGGCTGGAGTTTCAGGAGGTATTCCTGCCGACGCTTGTGGAGGGCGTTGTGCCGCATGAAAAGGGCGTTTCCGCCGGAGAGCTGGAGGAAGAGCGGCGGCTGTTTTATGTAGCAATGACACGCGCAAAGGAGCATCTCTGCCTTTCCGCTGTGCGCAGCAGATATGATAAAGAAACGGAGCCTTCCCGCTTTCTGGGCGAAATGGGGCTGGACGCCGCGTCGATTTTTCAAAAAAAGATTAAGAAATCGTAAGAAAGAGTTAAAACATTCTCATGCGCGGTTTGGTATAATAATGGAAATCGGAAAGCCGCTGATTTTACCGCCGGTATGCATATCAGCGGCATCTGTTCAGCGCGTTTACAAAGATTTTGGGATTCGTAAAGCGGCGGCGTCCCATGGGTCTTTGACAGCTTTTCAAATCCGAAAGGGGAGGTTACATGAAATATCAGGAAAAACAGAAACGGAAACGAACGGCGGCGGCTGTGATTGCGCTGCTGATTGTACTGGCAATGGTCGCGGGGCTGGTCACGCCGTTCATCGCGTATGCCGCGCCTGTTTCGACGCAGACGGTTACGATGACAAACGGCGGAACAACCGGAACAGCGCAGGCAACTCCTTCCACATGGCAGGAGAAAGAATTTGGACAGGAACAGTTTACGCTGGACGTGGTAGTCGGCTTTGACGGGGAATATATCGTTGGGAAAACCGCGCCCCTGAAAGGCATCATCACGAATAACGGTGCGCCGTTCCGCGGCGAATTGCAGGCAAAGGCGTATACCTTTGAGGATACCGGATGGTACGGTACGAAATCAGGGGCGGCGGAATATGCGATTTTTTATCAGGAACTGGAACTTTTGCAGGGTGCGTCCCAGAAAATAGACATGGAGCTGAACATGGGGACGATACAGCGGTTTTTGCAGATTACGCTGGTAGACGAAAGCGGACGGACGGTATTCCTGCAAAACGTGGACCTCAAGCCGAGGGAGCCGGAAATGCTGGCAATCGGCGTTTTAAGCGAACGTCCCCAGGATATGCAGATTCTGGCGGGCATGATGCCGCCGAATACAAATGGAGCAGATGCGAAGTTCTATTATGGAACGTATTTTTTTGACGGGGAAAGCTTTCCTTCCACCGAAGCGTTGATGGAAAATTTCCGTGTGGTTGTGGCAGACGGCATTGATTTTGCCGCTTTGACGCAGACGCAGAGAGATGCCCTGAACGGCTGGGTTACAGGCGGCGGCATGCTGGTGATTGGCACAGGTGAAGCGGGTGCGCGTACGCTTGGCGGGCTGGAACTGACGGCGGACGTCCATATTACGGGTACAACGGCAGGCAGTTTGCAGGGCACGCCGGTTACGCTGGCTGTTCTGGAGGGCGACGGCGTGGAGCCGCTCTGGCAGGAAAACGGGGCAGTTCTGGCATACCAGAAGAAGGAAGGCGAGGGCAGGATTATCCTGCCGGCTTTCAGCATTGCCACAACGCCTGTCGCGGCTATGGCGGAAACGCCTGCTGTCCTTTGGCAGATTTGCAGTATGGCGGATAGCAGCTATCTGGTTCTGGACAATATGGAAGACGACCGTTATTACCATTACAGCTCCATAAGCAATTTCCCGCCGCTGGGTATGGGCACTGTGAAGCTTCTGCTGGGGCTTCTGGCGGTTTATATCTTCATTGTGGGCCCTGTGCTTTATCTGGTACTGAAAAAACTGGATAAGCGTGAAAAGGGCTGGATTGCCATACCGGCTCTGGCAGCTGTGTTCGTGGCGGCAGTTTTTGCGGTTTCCCGAACCAGCCTTTATGGTAAAGGCATGCTGCGGATGACTTCTGTAGTAGAGCTTTCAGCGGGGGCAGACACCGCTGCGGCGGAAACAGACATTTATTTGAAATCCGCTGATGCGGGCAGCCTGACATACAGCAACGAGGACAATCTGAACATTTTCCCGCAAAAGGAGGACTATTACTATTATAACCTTTCGGCGGGCGACGTCAGCTGCGGCTATAAAATGCTTTCCGGTGACAGGACGGAAATTACGTTCTACGGAAACCAAAGCTGGCAGACGAACCATCTTTCCGCGAAAACTACGGTGCAGACCGGCGGCGCACTGGAAAGTACGCTCCGGCTGGAGAACGGGCGGCTGAAAGGTACGGTTACCAACGGCACGAACACGGGGTTTGTAGATACCATACTGAATGCGAATGGGACCTGGCTGCGCATCGGACAGATGCAGGCGGGTGAAACGCTGGAGATAGACCAGCCTGTGGATCCGGACAGCGCAGGTCTGGGAAGCTATTCGATGTTTGAGCGGCTGTTTTATGATGATTACAGCAGCAATACGCCGCCATTGCGGGAGCGCGTGCGCAGGGGCGAAATCAGCCGCGAGGAAGCCTTCCGCATCCGCAGTGAACAGAGTCTGTTGGACAATCAGACGAATATCAGTGGTAAGGAAGGGCTGTCGCGGGATGGGAAACTTCAGATGGATATTTATGCGTTCAGCGAAGTACCGATTTGGGACAGCGCAGGGACAATCAACGGCAGAGAGCCGTTTGTCAGCGCGCTGACGCTCTACCACCAGACGTTTACTACGGAACTGGCAAAGCTGGAATCCTTTGACACGTCCTTTGCGATTCTGCCGGAGGCAGTGGAAACGGCGGAACAGTATGACTGGACCACCCGCTATGGCGTTGAGTTTTTCTATCTGTATGATGAGGGCGAAGCGGAGCTTATTTATCACATTGCAGACGGAATCGAACTGGAACTGTTCCAGTTTGAGGAAATAGAAAGACACAGCATTGAGGAAAAAGCACAGATTTACAACGTATCCACAGGGGAATGGGATATCCTGCGGACGCGTGAATACAGCGCGCCGGGAGAATATGACCCCGCACAGTATATTTCCGCTGACGGCAAAGTGCGGCTGAAGCTGTTCATGCTGGGAGGGAATGAGGTTGAAGTGCCAAGGATGAGAATGAAAGGAAGTGGTCTGCTTGCTGGAAATTAAGGATTTAGTGAAACGCTACGGGAAATTTACGGCGGTCGACCATTTGAGCCTGAGCGTGCCGGAAGGGACGATATACGGCTTTGTCGGCCCCAACGGAGCAGGCAAGACGACGACCATGCGCATTATGGCAGGCTTGCTGACGGCAACAGAGGGCAGTGTGTTGATGGATGGGATAGACGCGACAAAGAACCCGAAAGCACTGCGGGAAAGGATTGGCTACATGCCGGATTTCTTCGGGGTGTACGATAACCTGAAAGTGACGGAGTATATGGATTTTTACGCTGGAACATATGGGATTCCCTATAAAGAGCGCGGAGGCATGATCGATAATCTGCTGGAAATCGTAGATTTGACGCACAAAAAGGAGTTTTATGTGGATTCGCTTTCGCGCGGCATGAAGCAAAGGCTCTGCCTTGCCCGCAGCCTGATACATGACCCAAGCCTGCTGATACTGGACGAACCGGCATCAGGGCTTGACCCGCGGGCGAGGGTAGAGATGAAAGAAATCCTCAAGCAGCTGCAGTCGATGGGAAAAACCATCGTAATCAGTTCGCATATCCTGCCGGAGCTGGCGGAAATGTGTACGCAGGTCGGCATAATCGACCATGGCAGGCTGGCGGCGGCTGGGTCTGTGCAGGAAATCATGCACAGGCTGACGCAGAAGCGTGTGATATATGTCCGCCCTGCCGCGGAAATGGAAAAAATGCTGCGGATATTGGAGGAACAGCCCTCTGTGCAGGGGCTTGTGGAAAATACGCTGGACGCGGAATTTGATTTCGACGGTACAGATGAGGAGCTTGCGGGCATTTTGAAGCGGCTTGTTTTGGCAGACGTGCCGGTGGTGGCGTTCAGGGAGAAGGAAGGCAATCTGGAAGAAGTGTTTATGAGAGTGACGGGAGGCGAAAGCGTATGATGAATCCGGTTTTGCGGCGGGAGGCAGTTACGTCCCTCAGGGGCTGGAAAAATTTCGCCGTACTGACGTTTTATCTTGGGGTAACAGCACTGGGCGCAGGCATGGTGATTTATACGGGCATGTTTGACAACTGGGATTTCAGCTTTGACCCGCAGATTATGATGGTGCTGTATGTTGTGCTTGCGGCGGTGCAGATGGCTTTGATCACGCTGACTGTGCCTGCGCTGACGGCGGGGAGCATCAGCGGGGAGCGGGAGCGGCAGACGCTCGATCTGCTTCTGGTAACGAAAATGTCGTCCTTTTCCATCGTAATGGGGAAACTGCTGGCATCTCTGGCGTTTATACTGCTTTTGATTGTGGGGACGCTGCCGGTGCTCTCGCTGGTGTTCTATTTCGGCGGAATAAAGATTTCAGCAGTCCTGCTGATGGTCGGCTTTATGCTGATGACCGCACTGATGCTGGGGTCGATATCGGTATTTTTTTCCTGCATATTCAAGCGGACGGTCGTTTCTATCATGCTGGTGTATATCATCATGGGTGTGCTTTGTCTGGGAACGATCCTTGCGGCTGTACTGCCTCTTGCAGTGCGGGATTATAACGCGGTAAACATGATAAACCTGGAATCGGAATACTGGCGGATTGCGCTGACGCTTATCCCCAATCCTGGCGTAGCGTTTTTCTCGCTGGTGGACGCACAGCTTGGCAGCAATATCGTTACCAGAGAACTGCTTTCCATGCTGAACAGCAAAAACAGCGCATTGAACTGGATTGTGGAAAATATCTGGATGATGAACATGCTGTTTGACGCGGCTGTGACGGCATTGTTTATTGCCCTTTCCTGCCGCGCGATTAACCCTGTGCGGGAACACAGACATGGCGGCGCGGAGAGAAAGCCGAAGAAGGAACGGAAAAAAGGGAAAAAGAAAGAGGCTGTGTAAATGAAGGAGTTTTGCAAGGCATTGCTGCCCCTGCGGAGGAGGCTGACGCTGGAGGCTTTTCTGAGGTATTTCCTATGGTGCATGATAATGGCAAGCGGGTTGGCCCTTGCCGTATTCCTGCTGTCTGCTTTTGTGGTGCTGCCGGAACGGTTCCTTGCGGCGGGCGCGCTCTGGCTTGCCGGATTTCTGGCGGCTTTGTGTGTGGCTCTGTTCTGGAAACGCCCGGGCTGGAAAGCGGCAGCGGAAGCTGCGGACAGGCTCGGCGGCAGGGAGCGCATGATAACGACGCTGGAACTTCTCGCGCGGGACAGCCGAAATGAGATGGAGGAAATGGCTGTCAGGGACGGCATGAAAATGGCAAAGGAGCGGGATTTTGCAAAGGAATACCGTTTCCGTCCGCCCAAAAAGCCGCTGGCGCTGCTCTGCCTTCTGCTGGCGCTGACGTTTGGCGCGGCGTTCCTGCCTTCCCCGAAGGAGGAAGGGATTGAGGCATATACACAGGCGGAGATTGCGCGGATTGAAAAGGTTTCCCGTGAAATTGAAAAGGAAGAAACGCTTGACAGCGAAGAACGGGCAGAATTCCGCAGACAGACGCAGGCATTGACAAAGGAACTCAAAAAAGCAGCAACAAAAAAAGAGGTGGAGCAGGCGGTGCAGAAGGCTCAGCAGGAGATGAAAAAGCTGGAAAAGAACAGCATACCGAAGGACCTGCGGGAAATGGCGAAGGGGCTGGAGCAGAACGAAAAGACGAAGGAGCTGGCGGACGCGCTGAATCGGGCAGACGAAGAAGCGATACAGGCGGCAATGCAGGCGTTGATGGAACAGCTTGCTGGGCTTTCTGCGGAACAGCAGGCAGAGCTTGCGGAAATGCTTGCGCAGGCTGCGGGAGAGCTGAGTGACGAGGAACTGCGGGAGGCTTTGGAGGAATTGGCAGAGGCGCTGGAGAATGGCGCGAACCTGACGGCGGCAGGGGAACGGCTGACAGCCGCTGCGAAGGCACAGGCTGGGAAGAACGCTTCCTTACGGGCGGCTCTGCAAAAAATGAACGGGCAGCTTGCGGCAGGGCAGAATCAGGGTAATGGACAGGGGCAAGGACAGGGCAATGGACAGGGGCAGGGACAGGGCAATGGACAGGGGCAAGGACAGGGCAATGGACAGGGGCAGGGACAGGGCAATGGACAGGGAGCAGGACAGAGCAGCGGGCAGGGGCGTGGCTTCGGGCATCAGGAAACGGAACGTGTTTTCACACGCAATGCGGAGGGGAAAGCCGGATTTGATGCGAAGGTGGAAGGGCAGGAAAACGAAAGCGGACAGACCAGCATGACGGAACACCGCACGATGGGCGAAGCTGGGGAGAGCCTGCCCTATGAACGGGTCTACCAGACTTACCGCAATGAGGCGATGAAAACGCTGGAAGAGGAAAACGTGCCATATGGCATGCGGGAAATGGTCGCGGAGTATTTCTCTGCATTGGAATAAGGGGGAGGAGAGCTTGAAAAAAGGAAAAATAGCAGGAATGGCTATACTGCTGCTTCTGCTGGCGGTTTTAGGGTATGCGTTTTTGGGTAGCCCTGCCGAATGGTACCGCCGGAGGGCGCTGCGGCAGGCAATGGCCGAGGTGGAGGACGGAGAAGTCACACTGAATGAAATCATCCCGTTTGCATGGGACAGCGTCTATTCCTTTGGTCCTTATACCACGCAGGAGCAGATGGAGGAAATTATGGGCATTTCAGCACGCAGGCTGGAGGAATCCCCCAGTGAAGGCATGGTACAGCTTGTGTTTGTGAATGGGGGTCAAATCGTCTGCGGTGTATGCGGATATATCTCCAAGGAAGGGTATTCTGTGTCCTTTGACGAGAAAATCAACTTTGCGGACAATGTTGTTTTCAGGGCAAAAAGAGATGCCGACGGGATTCTTTGGCTGACAGAGCCGCATGATTGATTTCTCTTTTTGCAGCGCCGCACAGGGGGCGGCGGCAAATGGACCAAGGGGTGAAACCCCTTGCGGGTATTTGAGGGCAGAGCCCTCAAGGTCTTCCTTCTTATCTTTTCATAGAAATGAGTGGTTTTATGCGCTTTGCTTTGCCTTTGGGCTTTTTGGCACTTCTGGCTGTGCCGGTAATCGTGCTGATGTATCTTTTGAAACAAAAATATGAGGAAAAGGAAATCCCCAGCCTGTACCTTTGGAAAAAGGCATTTCCTGAAACAAAATCCGCACAGCCCTGGCAGAAGCTGCGCAAAAACCTGCTGATGTTTTTGCAGATTGCGGCGGCTGTTCTGCTGGCTGTTTCGCTTGCGGGACCTTACATTATGGGGAAAATGCAGGTGACGGATTATGTGCTTGCGCTGGACTGCTCCATGAGTATGCAGGCAGAGGATGTCGGCAAAAGCCGCTTTGCAGCCGCAAAGGAGGCGGCGCGGGATATTGTGGAAAACGCCCCGGCAGGCAGTTCCTTTTCGCTGGTTCCGGTTACGGATAAGCCTTATGTTGCCCTGAGTGCATCAACGGATACGCAGACTGTACTGCGTCGGCTGGATGCCTTGCAGCCTACTGCGGGCGGCGCGGACTGGCAGACGGCAAAAACGCTTTTGCAGACAGAAAAAAATGTACTCGGCGGGGAAATCCTGCTGTTTACAGATGACTATGGACAACTGGACGGGCTTTCGGCATTGGAAACCGTTTTGAACGGCGGCGGCGAAAATGCCGCGCTGACCCTGCTTTCCAGCCGAGAACAGGAGGATGGCCTGCTTGCGTTGACCCGTGTGGAGAATTACGGGAAAGAAAGCTGCGAAAGGACAGTGACGCTTTACGCCGATGGCGCGGCGTTTGATACGGTTTCGGTGGAACTGGCGGCAGGTGAGGCACAGGATGTGACGTTTTCCGGTATCCCTCTGGGGACGGAAACGCTGATGGCGCGGATTTTTCCGGAGGACGTTTTGACAGCGGATGATGTTTTATATCAGGGCGTGGCGGGTACGGCAAAGCGGAAAGCCCTGCTTGTGACGGAACAGAACCTGTTTCTGGAAAAAGCACTTTCTGTAATGGGCCAGCTTGAGCTTTATAAAACCAGTCCGGAAAATGCGGAGAACCTTTCAGGGTATTCGCTTTATGTGTTTGACGGGGCTTTGCCGGAAACTCTGCCGGAGCATGGCTTTCTCATGCAGTTTGGCGGCGGGGAAAGCGGAATGCGCGGTTTTTCCGGCAGGGCGCGCGGCGTGGAAAATAAAGACATTGCAGGGGCGGAAAACGTATCGTTTGATATTGCCGAGGGCAGGACGCTTTCGGAATCCTGGGGACGCTCCCTGCTGCGTGCGGACGGGCAGACCATTGCCGTCTACGGTGAGCGGGACGGACGCAAAACGGCCGTTTTCGGCTTTGACCTGCATGATACAGACCTGCCGTTGACAGCAGGCTTTCCCGTACTGCTGCATGGGCTGATGGAATGGTATTTCCCGCAGAACACGGCAGATATTGCTGGAGCGGCAGCAGGGGAGGACATAGAGCCTTCGCTCCTGCCAGAAACAGAACAGGCATGGATAGAAACACCGGCAGGAGAGCGGGCAGCAATCGCGCCGCCGTTCCCGCCCCGGACGTTTTCCGGAGATGAACCGGGCATTTACCGGCTGGTACAGGCAGACGGAGAAGGAAACCTGACAGAAACAGCCTTCGGCATAAACGGCAGGAATGGCTTGGAATCCAGCCTTTTGCCAATGGGCGAAGCGGCGGCGTATGAAGCCGGAGAAACGAAAACAGTCAGCATGGGCAGGAATATACGCAATGGCGTGCTTCTTCTGCTCCTGTTGGTTTTGGCGATAGAATGGCGGGTGAATTGCCGTGGGGATTGAATGGACAAAGCCGCTCTGGCTGCTCCTGCTGCCGGTGATGGCGGTATATTTGGGCTATATGGCGAAAAAAGGAAGATTTCCCTCTGCGTTCCAGAAAAAGATGCAAACGGGAATGAGGTTCCTTGTGTGCGTGCTTTTGGTACTGGCAATGGCAGGGCCCTGGATTTCCAGACAGGCGGACATTACCACAACGCTTTTTGCTGTGGACTGCTCCGCAAGTATGCAGGGTGAAACGGATACGGCGGCCTTTCTGCGGGAGGCGTATGCAGCTAAGGGAAAAAAGGACAGCCTTGGACTGCTCTGCTTCGGCAGACGCGCGGGCGTGGAGCAGTCGCCCTCTTTGGAGGCAGTGCCGCCTGCGGAGGGTTTTGTGACCTATACCGATGGGAGTGCAACGGATATTGCCGCCGCACTGAAGCTGGCGGAAGGCATTTTTCCGGAAGGGACGGCAAAACGCCTTGTCATACTTTCAGATGGGGAGGAAACCGCCGGAAACGCTTTGGCACAGGCAAGAAGCCTGACGGAAAACCGCGTTTCGGTGGACGTTTTCCCGGTATCCCCGCCGGAAGCGGACGAGGTGCAGCTGACTGCGCTGGAATTGCCAAAGACGGTCAACCGGAATACGGAATATGAAATTGCCCTGCGCATTGATTCCAATGTAGCAACAGATACGGCAGTACGGCTTTATCAGGGAAATACGCTGATTGGCAGTGAGCAGATTTCTGTCACGAAGGGGGAAACGCGTGTTGTTTTTACCGCAAAAGCGGAACAGGGCGGCAGTGTTTCCTTCCGCGGAGAAATTTCGCCGGAACGGGATACAGAGCGGAAAAACAATCAGGCGTATGCGTATACGTTTGTGGATGATATTCCCCAAATCCTTTTACTGGGGACGGAAGATAATACTGTTGAATGGCGGAAACTGCTGAAAAGCAGCCATGCGGGGATTGTCAGCCTGCCGCCGGAGGCCGCGCCCGTTACGATGGAAGGGCTGCGGGAATACGGTACGGTTGTGCTGGCGAATACGCCGGTTTCCGACCTGCCAGAGGGCTTTCTGACAATATTGGAAAGCTATATCCGCACAGCGGGCGGCGGGCTTGTTGTCAGCGGGGGAGAGGATTCCTTCGCGCTTGGCGGCTATAAAGGCACGACGCTGGAAGAAGTCCTGCCTGTGGAAATGGAACTGAAAACGGAGGGCGAAACGCCGGATTTGGGCATGGCTCTTGTGATTGACCATTCGGGGAGCATGTCTGACGGCAATTATGGTGTGACGCGTATGGAAATGGCAAAGGAAGCCGCAATTCGCAGTCTGGATGATTTGGGGCCTGAGGACCAGATTGGTGTAATCGCGTTTGACAGTATAGCGGATTGGACTGTGCCGATGCAGAAAGCGGAGGAGAACCGCGAGAGCATCACAAAAGCAATCGGCATGATACAGCCTGCGGGCGGCACGAGCATTCTGCCCGCACTGCGGCTGGCTGTGCAGGGCATGGAAAACATCAGCACAAAGCAGAAACATATCATACTGCTGACGGACGGGCAGGCGGAGCAGGAAGGCTACGATGGCATTCTGGAGCAGATGCGGAGCGGCGGTGTTACGCTTTCCGCCATAGCGGTCGGCAGCGGGGCGGATACGGCTCTTTTACAACGGCTGGCGGAGGCAGGCGGCGGACGCTACTACTTCACGAATGAATTTACAGACCTGCCGGAGATTTTCGCGAAAGAAACGCTTCTGGCGGGCAAGGACTATATCAACGAACGCGGCTTTTTCCCGAAGCAGGGGGACGCTTCGGCGATATTGTCAGGAATTTCCTCTGTGCCGGAGTTGAACGGCTACATTGGAGCGACAGCGAAAAGCCGCGCCGATCAGGTGCTTTTGAGCGATAAGGACGACCCTGTTCTGGCGGTGTGGCAGTATGGGCTGGGGCGCACTGCCGTATGGACGGCGGACGTACATGGACAATGGAGCGCGGACTGGCTTGCCAGCGCGGAAGGTACGGCAATACTGCGGAACATGGTTTCCTGGACGATGAACGCTGAAGGAAACGCAGAGTTTCAGCTGACTGCGGAAAGCGGGACGGGCGAAAGCCTTCTGCGGCTGGAAATGCCGTATGATGAAGCGATTGCGGGGATAACGGCCGCTGTGGCTGCTTCGGACGGCGAAAGCTGGGAAACGGAATTGCGGGCAAGCGCGCCCGGCGTATATGAAGGAAGTATTCCGACAGAAAAAGAAGGCGTATATACGGCGAACATCGGCATAGCCAAAAAAGATGGTGAGATTTCGCGGTATACTATCGGCTTCGCAATCGGTTATCCGAAGGAATACGATATGACGGCGCGGGGTGACGGTGAGGCTGTGCTGGAACAAATCGCCACAGCGGCAGGCGGGCGTATGCTGAAAAGCGGTGCGGACGTATTCGGGCAGGACGCTGACAGGGGGCTTGTTTCTCGGGAGCTGGCTGTGCCGCTGATGGTGGCAGCGCTGCTGCTGTTTTTGGCAGACATCGCGCTGAGGCGTTTTCCGTCAGCAGCAAATGTGCTGGAACGGCGGTTTGTGCAGTTAAAAATGCCGAAAGCGAAGAAAGCCGGAAAGGAAACGGCGAAGGCCGTTCCTGAAACTTCCGGAGAGAAACGCGGGGCAGAGGTTCCGAAGCAGGCGGAGCCGCCTGTGCGGGAAAAAGCCGTACCCGAAACGGCGGGAACAGCACAAAGGCTTGCGGCGGCGAAGAAAAACCGCAGGAAATAGCGGCACAGAGGAAGTGTTTTGTATGCAGGCGGAGAAAAAGCCGGGGGATAACGACCTTCCGGCTTTTTCTCTTTATCTGCTCTGCTTATTCTTCTGTCCGCAAAAATTCCGTAAAGCCGTCTTTCCGATAGCCCATTACCTCTTTCATTTTTTCCGTCAGGCTGTGGCCGCTTTCCCGCAGCGTATCCAGCATAATATCTGCGGCCAGCTTGCCGTTTTGCAGGATAAGCGCGCGGTCGATAAAGTTTTCAATTTCGTTGATTTCATGTGTTGTGATAAATATGGTTTCTTCTCCGGTCAGGCTGCCTGCCAGAAGCTGCATAAAATCCTGACGGGTGAACATATCCTTTCCGAGGAACGGCTCATCCATGATGAGGTATTTCGTCCGTTTTGCCACGCCCGCCGCCACCTCGACCCGGCTTTTCTGCCCTTTTGACATCGTCTTGACCGGCTTTTCTTCCAGCTCAAAAAATTTCAGCAGTTTTTCATAATATGCCATATCGAAATGAGGGTAAAAATCTGCCAGGAACGCCCCGAACTGTTGCGGCGTTAAGTCGCGGAACCAGCTTCCGGCTTCGCTGACAAAGGCGATTTCGCCATAGCTTTCCTGTACGGGCTTTCCGTCTATCAATACCCGTACCGGTTCATGCTTCATTTCCTTCGATGGCAGCAGGCCCGCCAGTATTTTCAACAGGGTGGTTTTTCCTGCGCCGTTTGCGCCCAATACGCCGACGATCTGCCCGTCCGGGACGGAAAACGTCAGATCCTTCAGCACAAACTCAAAACCATCATAAAGATACCATATCCCTTTTGCTTCAACCATTGCTCTCCCTCCCCTTAATAAAGGTAGTCGTCGTATTCCAGAGTATCGTAATATTGCCCGCCGGGCAGCGCATTGTCAGTTGCTGAAACGTCGTCCAGGGGGAGTATCCGCCCGCTTACAGTGCGGATATATTCATCGAATACCATTGAGGGTGCGTCCTTGTACTGCATCTGGGCCTCCAGCGTGTCCGCCGGCTTGGAAATGTCGATTCGCGACAGCTCCTTGTTGAAATCCTCCGCAAAATCGGTTTCGAGCATGCCGCGGTAGAGCGTCCTCTCGGTTTCCTCATCTTTTACAGTGAAGGAAAGCTGAGTCCTGTTATCGCGGTAGGTATACCGCATGGCAAGCGTTTCTTTTTCCCGCACGGAATTTATCAGCAGCGTTTTGCCGTCTTTATGGTCTGTATATCTCGCATGTGCGCTGTCGTCCAGCCGCAGAAGCCCTTCCCGGGTAATGAGGTATTTGTCGCTGGTTTTAGCATCATATCGGGGCATTTCATCGTCTTCTGTGTTTTCCTTTATCGTTATGTCGATGCCGAGGATCGCGCTGTCCTTCCGGCGCAGCCCTTCAAAGTATGAACCTTCCCAGTGGAGGATTCCCTCTATTCCGGTGTTTTCCCTGTCAATCAACGTTCCTTCGAAATCGTAAAGCTCCAGATAAAGCGCGCCGCCCTCTGTCCGCGCGAGCAGGAGCATATCCTCCCCGCAGGCTGCCAGCGCAAGTATGCTGCTTTCCTCATTGACGTCAAATACAGCGACAGTTTCCGCTCCGCCATAAACAACACTGTTGTACGGCATGTCTTCCGGCAGGCGCCGTTGGTCATATGCCTGCATTTTTTCTTTCGGGAAACGCAGCAGGAATACTTCCCCTGTTACGTTATGGTTTGTGGACAATATGCCGTAAACCGCGTTTTCGGTGTCCGCCGTCAGGAAATCAAATCCTGTCCCTTTGTAGCAAATGTTGTTGGAGTAGATATCCGAATAGCCGCCCTCTTCCTTTTCTTCCCATGCAAGGTAGTAATATGGGCCATCGGAGAGCGTCAGACCGGTAAAAGCGCGGCTGTATCCCTCCGGTATGCCTATGGTGTAGCTTCTGCCCTCATAGGAGATTTCCCTCATGCTTTGCAGGTCTACAAAGAAAGAGGCGGCTTCGGCTTTTGTTCCCAGCACGCGGAACGCATCATTGCCATAAGGGTTTTCCTCGTAGCTGTGCCTTTCAAAGTAAGCCTCCATGATTTCCGGCGGCATGTCCTCCCAGCTTTGGAGCGGTTCCGACTCCGTGTCCTCCGCCGGGGCGGTTTGCAGAATAGGTTCATTGCGGTATTGCGTCTGTTCAGCTTCCAGGTGGAAATATTTTATCAGGGGGTTTATGCCCTTCCGATTGGCGTCGAGCAGGTTGCTGACGGTCTGCTCATTGCAGGGGTATGTTTTCCGCGTCAGTTCCCCGTTTTCCCACCGGTAATGGATTTGGTGAACGTCATCTCCGGCAGTTCCCTCAAAGGAAAATGCCGCCAGTTCAGAGCGTTCCCCCTCCAAATCGCGTATCTCAAATATGCCATTATCCCCTGCGTATGCCAGGTATCCAATCAGGACAGCCATTATTATGGTTGTGCAAATAAAAATTTCCAATATGATGTTTCTTCTTTTCTTTTCCATGACCCCGCCTCCTTCATAGCCTTTTCCTGCTGTCCAGCTTCCGTATCAGAAAAACCTGTATTGCGGCTGCTGAGATGATGGCAAGCAGCCCGGCTGCCGCGCCCACGCCTAAACTGTTTACACTGCACCGCCACCAGACAGCGAGCTGTGTGATAACCTGTGTCCGCAGCATGGGGCCGACGAAAAAACTGAGCATAAAGCATGCTGTGCTTATCAATACGCGTATTGCGGCATTTTCCCGATAGAACCCTGCAAAAAGTATGCCTGTCAATGCAAGAGCCATGCTCCCCAAAAACGGGAGAAGGCTCCAAAGGGAGATGGGAAAGCGCGAGGACAGGAAAAGGCTCCGCTGGAATGCCAGAAACAGCCCGTTCGTCTGGGAAACGTCAATTCCTGTTTCCGTTACGCCTTGCGTGACAAGGAACACCTGCTCCGCCGCCAGTTTCTGGTACGCCCACATGATGGGGAAATACGCCGTTGTTACAAGCACGAGCCACAGCAGGTGGAACAGCGCGATGGCCGCTGCCCCGGAGAGCAGGAAGGAGCAGTAGACTTCCCTGCGTTTCATGGGCAGCAGATAAAGCGTGTAAATGCCCTTGCTTTCCTTCTCAAAGCCGCTGATTTGGCGGAACAACGCCAGCAGGAGCAGGAGAAAGCTGACAGAGAATATCAGCCCAAGGAAACTTTGCCCAATCACAATATCATAAGAACGGAAGGATTTTGGCGTGTAGAAAAAATCCATATTCCGTATATTGGGCGCCCATGCCGCCCGGAGCAATTCCAGCGCGCCGCAGGCTATGCCACCCAGGAGGATGTATTTTCCGCGTTTTTTCCAGAACCAGCTGAAAAGGTAGTTGCTTAATTTCCATGTGTTGCTCATCAGTATTCCCCCTTCTCCCATTCCTGCCGCAGCAGGTGAATCACTTCTTCCAGTGTCAGCCCGTTTTCTTTGGCATGTTTTACGAAATCTGCCGCGAAACCTGCCGTCATTTCTTTTTGGATTTCGGAAAAGACGCTGCTGCTCCATTGGAGTATGCTGACGGAGTTCTTCGGCGTAGTGACAAATCCTTCTTCTTCCATTAGCCTCACCGCTTTCTGCACTGTATTCGGGTTGATTTTCAGCATTGCCGCCAGCTCCCGGCGGGAGGGCAGCGGGTTTCCCTGTTCTGCCGCCCCTGTGAAGATTTGACGCTTGACATAGGCTGCAATCTGAAGATATACAGGTTCCGATGTATTCAGTTCCAGACCGGAAAAATCCAGCATCTGCGTCCCTCCTTTCTGTGTATTATTCGTGTAATACACTTTTATCTGTATTATACAGCTAGTACACATTTCTGTCAACCCCTGTCTGCGCAGACATTTTTCTCCCGCCCGCAAAAGATTGTAATACGGGGAAAGATATGGTATAGTAAGGTTGTTTGGTCTTCCGTCAGAAAAAAGTACAATAAAGTAGTAGGAGGAGTGTTTTATGGCATTGGACGGCATTACCACGTTTGCCATTGTATCCGAATTAAAAGCTGCCCTTTTGGGAGGGCGTATTGATAAAATTCATCAGCCGCTTGCTGATGAAATCCGCATGAGCGTGCGTGGAAACGGCGCGCCCAAAAAACTGCTGTTATCCGCAAATTCCGGGCACCCCAGAATACATCTGACGGAGAACAGCCGCGAAAATCCCATGACCGCACCGCTGTTCTGTATGGTGCTGCGGAAATATATTGCGGGGGGGAAGATTGTGGATATTCTCCAGCCGGATTTTGAGCGCATTGTGATTCTGAAAATCGAATCCGCGAATGAAATGGGCGATATCACGCAGAAGAGCCTGATTCTGGAAATCATGGGCAAGCACAGCAACCTGATCCTGGCCGATGAAAATGGGAAAATACTCGATTCCATCAAGCGCGTGACGCATGAGAAAAGTTCTGTACGGGAGGTCCTGCCGGGCAAGGAATACGCTTTTCCGCCCTCTCAGGGCAAAAAGAATCCGCTTCTGGCGGAGCGTGCGGATTTCCTCTTTTCCCTGCATTTGCAGGAAGGGAGGAGGCTCTCGGAATTTATTTACCAGACCTATACAGGCATTAGTCCGCTGATGGCGCAGGAGGCCTGCGTGCGCGCCTCTCTGGACGCTTCCAACGCCTGTCAGCAGACCACGCTGGAGGAGGGAGAACGCCTTTTTGACGCGTTTTCGGCACTGATGGAGGAGGTGCAGGAGGAACGTTTCCTGCCCGCCGTTTATACGCAGAAGGAAAACGGACGTATCATGGAGTTTTCTGTGCTGGAAATGCAGTTGTTTCGGGGGATGGCGCAAAAAAACTATACTTCTGTTTCCGGACTGCTGGAGGGTTATTATCAGGAGCGGGACAATGCCCTGCATATCCGCCAGAAAGCGCATGACATCCGGCGGCTGGTGCTTTCCAACATTGAGCGGTGCGTCAAAAAGAAGGACATCCAGCAGAAAACACTTCGGGATACACAGGGGATGCAGGCGTGGAAGAAAAAAGGCGAGCTGATAACCGCGAATATCTACGCCGTTTCGCAGGGCATGACGACATTCCGCACAGTCGATTTTTACGATGAAAATATGGCGGAAATTGAAATTGCGCTTGACCCGACAAAAACGCCCGTAGAAAACGCGCAAAAATATTTCGCGAAATACAACAAGGCGAAACGCACGCTTGCCGCGCTGGAGATCCAGCAGAAACAGAATGACGAGGAACTGGAATATCTGGAAAGCGTGCTGAACGCGCTGGAAAACGCTGTAGATGATGCGGACCTTTCGGAAATCCGTACGGAATTGGCCGAAAGCGGCTTCATCCGCCGCCAGCCGCAGAAAAAGGGAGCGGCACGCCCCAAAAAGGCGAAGCCCCTGCATTTTGTTTCTTCGGATGGGTACGATATTTTTGTGGGCAAAAGCAACCTGCAAAATGATGAGCTGACGCTGCGGACGGCGGAAAGCACGGATATCTGGATGCACGCGAAAAATATCCCCGGTTCCCATGTTATCATCCGTACGAACGGCACAGGGGAGGCGCCGGATACCACACTGGAAGAAGCGGCCAACCTCGCGGCGTATTTCAGCAAGGCGAAAAACAGCAGTATGGTGCCGATTGATTATACACAGCGGAAGAATGTGAAAAAACCGTCCGGCGCAAAGCCCGGCATGGTGATTTATCTGACGAACCGTACGATTTATATTACGCCTGACGAAGGGCGTGCGGAACGCCTGAAAGCAGAAAGCTGATGCGCGTTGCTGCTGTTTTTAAGGAGGTTATTTGTTGAACAATGAAATTTCTAAGGAATTTACGCTGTTTTCTTTGATTCGCTTTACTATGCCGACGATTGTGATGCTTGTATTTTTGTCAACGTATACCATTGCGGATGGTATTTTCGTTTCGCGTTTTGTCGGTACAACGGCACTTTCCGCAGTCAATATCGTTTACCCGCTTATCAGTACGATTATGGGCGTCGGCATCATGCTGGGGACGGGAGGCTCCGCCATTATCGCGCGACGTCTGGGCGAGGGAAAGGAGGAGCAGGCACGCGGAACATTTTCTCTGATTGTATGTTTTGCGCTTATAGTCGGCGTAGTGCTTTCGGTGCTGTGTTTTGTGTTCATTGCGCCGCTTTCCCGCGCGTTGGGGGCAGATGAGGTTCTTCTGCCCTACTGCGTGGATTACGGCAGGATATTGATGCTGTTTTACAGCATGTCTGTTATGCAGGTGCTGTTCCAGACGCTTTTTGTTACGGCGGGCAAGCCGGGGCTCGGGCTGGGGCTGAATGTACTTTCCGGCGTGTCAAATATCGTATTTGACTATGTGTTTATCGTGCTTTGTGATATGGGCATTGCGGGAGCGGCATGGGGGACGGTCACAGGCTATCTTATCGGCGGTGTTCTGCCTCTGTTTTATTTCGCAAAGCCGCGCACAGTGCTGTATTTTGTCAGGCCGAAATGGAATGGTTCCATACTGCTGAATGCCACACTGAACGGCTCATCGGAGATGGTAAATTCCCTTGCCACAGCTGTGACGACCTTCCTGTTCAATATTTCTATGATGCGGCTGGCAGGGGAAGACGGCATTGCCGCTATTACCATCATACTGTATGCGCAATTCCTGTTTTCTGCGGCATATCTGGGCTTTGCCAATGGCGTTGCGCCGGTCATCAGCTATAATTATGGCAACCGGAACATTGTGCAGATGAAACGCCTGTTCCGCATGTGTTTCGGGATTATATTGGTATCGTCCGTGGTATGCCTTGGATTTTCTTACATTATGGCTGTGCCTGCGATTGCGATTTTCACGCCGCAGGACAGCAACACCTTTGCCATCGCGCGGGATGGATACCGGATATTTATGTGGAATTTCCTGTTTGCGGGGGTCAATATTTTCGCGTCGTCGTTTTTTACGGCGTTATCGAACGGGAAGGTATCCGCGGCGATTTCGTTTCTGCGGACGTTTGTGTTCGTTGTAGGCAGCATACTTGTACTGCCGCACTTTTTGGAAATAGACGGGATCTGGCTTTCGATTCCGGTTGCCGAGGTCTGCACGATGGTTGTCGCGCTGTGTTTCTTTTTCGCGTACCGGAAGGTATACCAGTATATGTAAGGATAAAGACAAAAGAGGAAAGACCTTGGGGTTTCACCCCAAACCCCACAAGGACTTTCAGCCCTTGACCCGATTTCCAGCCGTGCTTTGCACGGCTGGGGAGTTGGGATTATCTTTTTATTAGTTTGATGTTGTATCATTTTAGTTGACACATTATATGTAAGAATTTGATGTATAATCAAAGAGAAATAAGGAGGCAGCTAAAATGGCAAAAGGAAATCCGCCGCCTGAAAGAGGAAAGCGAATTTCTGGAAGAGGCAAGCGCTTTTTTCGCCGTCAGCCGTAGAAAGTCTGCAAAAGGCAGAGAATGATGTTCCTTGCCATAAAAACCGAGGACGGCGTTATAAAGGGAAAGATTACTTTCTACTGCCGGATGCTGAAAGTAACGCGGCAGAGATTTTATAAATATCTGGCAAACAGAATGCAACGACACTTACGGACGGATCCGTATGTATCAGGTGTTTCTTTATAAAACAGCCGGAAGGCATCCACATACCCGGAGAGCGGACGGTTTACCGCGTTATGGAGGAAATCGGGCTGAGCCATCGCCCGAAACACAGACCAAACGGGATCACCAAAGCAGATCGTGAGGCGCGTAAATCCGATGACCTGCTGAAACGGGACTTTACGTCCGAAGAACCATTAAAAAAATGCATAACGGACATAACCGAAATCAAAGCAAAGGACGGGAAACTCTACGTGTCCGCCATATTCGACTGTTTTGACGCCGCAGTCCTGGGGCTGGCAATGGACACGAATATGAAAGCGGCCCTGTGCAGACAGACGCTTGAGAACGCTGTCCGCTCCTATCCGGCACTCCGGGAAGCCGTGATCCATTCAGACCGCGGGGCACAGTACACCAGCGGAACCTATCGTGAAGCTGTCCATAAATACGGAATTCTTCAAAGCATGAACAGTGCGGGAGGACGCTGCCATGACAATGCACGATGCGAGAGCATGTGGGCGCGGATGAAAGAGGAACTCCTCTACGGACGTTATCATACTGAGGAAATGAACATAGGGGAACTGAAAACCCTTATCTGGAGATACTTCATCAGCTATTGGAACAATAGGAGGATATGCTCTGCGAATGAGGGGCTCCCTCCTATGGTCAAACGACAGAGATATTATGAATCTCTGGATGCTGCAGCTTAGGCATGAATATCCTCTTGTAAAAAAGTGTCAACCAATATTGACAATATCACCGTTTCCCGCCGCACGGTTTATCCCCTGTTTATCCCCTTCTCCAAGTTTTTTTGACAATACGGAATTAACGCCCACGCCAAGTCCGATCCCAATGCCGACAGCCAGATACTGGACGGGCATACAAAGAGAGATTGCCGTTAATGCAGAATCGCCAAGCTTTGCCACATACATACTGTCCACAAGCCCATACAAAACCTGCACAAATCCCAAGGAGGTAATGAAAATGCTGATCAACGGCACAGAAGATTTGAGGGTACAGAAAACAATAGACGCCATACAGAAAACGTTTGAAGATATGATCTGTGAAATGGATTATGAGAAGATTACGGTCAAAGAACTCTGCGAAAGGGCGCGGATCAATAAAAAAACTTTTTACCGGTATTATTCCGTCCTTGACGACCTGCTCGCCGAGCTGCAGGGGGTAATGATAGAAGAATATCTGGAACGGATCAAAAACTACCGGATACCGGAAGACCTGGATAAGATCAACCGTGAATTTTTTCTCTATTCCGCAGAAAAAGGGTCTGTCTACGAAAAAATCACCTGCAGTGGAAATTATGGGTATATCCGGAGCAGGATGATCAGCAATGTGATGAATTCCACCTGGAAAAACTCCGCATGGCTCCAACTTCTGGAGCCGCCAAAACAAAATATCCTGCTGCATTTCATACAGACCTCTACTGTGGAAATGTATAGCCAGTGGGTAGCGGATGGGAAAAAAATCCCCCTGGAAGAAATGATAAAAATATCAAACCAGCTTCTGTGTGCTGGTGTAAACGGCTTCGTGGATTGCAATGCCACAATCTGATAAACATTTTGATTTTGACTTTAGAGGGTTCAAATTTCCAAAACAAGGGAGTTCAACTTCTATAGGGGAGGGTTCACTTACATCCTAACTTCCATACAACCATAAGATTATGCAAAAAATAAAGAGCCTTCGGTCACATCCAGTGTGCCGAAAGCCCTTTATTTCTGCGGTTTCCCCGATGTTCTGTTCATTTCCTTTGTATCAATTAAGCGAGTTTTATTTCAATATAGAGCGCTGCCTGACATAGTTCTGAAGCAGCAGTTCCTGGTTCTCAATGCTGACCGATTCCCCATTACGTTCATCGTCTCTGGAGTTGTCATTTTGGTGGAGAGCAGAAAACCGCATAGAATCAG
>ERZ777306.1741-NODE-1741-length-32112-cov-5.745578_pt1 | contig 32112 bp, 38 predicted proteins | sample MGYA00374966_ERZ777306 | MGnify/ENA primary metagenome ERZ777306 (study PRJEB29329, sample SAMN06343882) | mouse gut metagenome | isolation source: Mouse cecum | place: Austria: Vienna | collected 2014-11-15 ... | reverse complement strand
CCCGTCGATTTGTGCAATTTTGACAGGTGCAAACCCGTTTCATCTGTGGTATGATAGGGGGACTATAGGGGGGTGTTTTTATGCCTATGACCGACAAGAAGCGGAAAACGGATGCCGCATGGAAGCAAAAAAATATCAAAACCGTTGCTTGCAGGCTATACAGGGCAGACGCCGCAGCGTTTCAGGAATACGCAGCGGCACAGGGGCGGAGCATGAACGACCTTTTGCGGGAATACGTCGCCCAATGCCTGGGGCGGCCCCTGGAGCGCCGGACAGCGGCGGAGGATGAAGCAGACGCAGAAACGGAATAGACCGGGAAAAGCAGCAGGGCGGGCCGCGTGGCCTGCCCTGATTTTTTGCGCCCGGAATTTCCAGCCGGGAAAACGGGCGGTTTGGGGGGACTATAGGGGGGCGTAAATATACCAGGTAACAGAGATCAGACCGTGCGCGTAAAATACCTCGCCGGAAAAATCCGGCGTGATTTTTTCCAGGAGGATCACCGGCGGCGGAGGTTGGGCGCGGTTTCGTGGGCGGCCTGTTTCCGTGGGCGTTTCGTGGGCGGCGGCGGAGCGCCGGAGACAGCACAGGCAGAAGCACCGCCCACAAGAGCAGACACCACAACCGGCACCGCCCCCAGGGCGGCCCCGGCAGACGATCCCCGGCAGGGACGGCGGGCGGCCTCCTCCGGCACCGGCGGAGCGGGCAGGGGCGGCAGACGGCCACCAGGAGCGGGACCGGATGCAGGACGGCGGCCCAGGCTTGCAGAATCGCCGCGCCGAAGGGTTTTACGCGCACGGTATCAAGCCTATACCCAGTCTATCAACGGCCCCCCTATAGTCCCCCCAGGACCTTGCAAGCCCTCCCCTGCAATCCTGCAAAACCACCGCCACAGAGACCGCCAGCAGGCCGCAGCAGAGGCAAGAGGCACCGCACAGCAGACCGCCATCCATACAGCACCGGCACCGCCTCCAGCCTCCAGCACAGCCAGCACACAGGCCCACAGCCACACACAGCACAGCCAGCGGCAACCAATCAACGCGCCCGCGCCCGATTCAAACCAAACGCGCAGGCGCATGAACCAAAACGCGCCCGCACGCGCGAATCAAAACGCGCCCGCGTGCGCGTAGGTACTCCGGGCAGGTCCTCAACCTCTGCGGGTGCGGAGGCGCAAAATATTTTTAGGTGTGTATCAATTTTTTTCACTTCCCCCGGCCCGGGCCGGAAAAATAAGAGGGGGGTCAAAAAGAAAAATTGGCGGCCACTGGAGGGCCGCCAGAAAATTTTTTAAGAAAATTTTGAAAGTGAGCAACTGTGAGCAGGTTTTATGTGGTAATATGGCAACGTGAATAATTGGCCCGTGGCGGAAACGCTGCGGGCTTTGCTATTTGTTGGGGGTGTAGAGATGTCGAGGCGGAGCAGCGAGCGCGACACCGCCAAGGCTGAATATATCGCCCGGAGGAGCAGAGGCGAAAAGGTCAATCTGCGGGAGCTGGCCGAGGCTGTGGGCGTGGCTTATTCGTCGGTGCGGAACTGGAAGCGCGAAGACAAATGGGACGAGGCGCTGCCCAAAAAGAAGCGGGGCGGCCAGCCAGGAAATAAAAACAGCAAAGGGAAGCGGAACGCCGCCGGGAGCCATCCAGGAGCGCCACGCAACAATAAGAACGCGGAGAAAGACGGAGCTTACAGCGCCGTCTTTTTCGATATGCTGTCGGACGAGGAGAAGGAACTGGCGGAGAAAGCACCGCTGGGGAGCCGGGAAGCCCTGGAGCATGAAATGAAAATCCTGAAATTCCGGGAGCATAAAATCCTTGCGAAAATTGCGGAGTATGAGGAAGCCCCGGCGGATGCTCTCTATGTCAGCAGCGTATTGGATATGCGGGAGCCTGGGGGCCGTGGGAAGGATAAGCGGGACGGCGCAAATCAGACCATGGGGATGTATACCAAGGATAGTGCTTTTGCCCGTGTGCTGAAATTGCAGGAGGCGCTTTACAAGGTCCAGGGCCGGATTGCCAAAATTGCGGACAGCCTGCGGGCACTGGAGGAACACGCCGACCGTATGGAACTGGAGCGGGAGCGTCTGGAGATCATGCGCATAAGGGCAACGGGCCTTGTGGACGCAGACGGCGAAGACGAGCCGGACGAGCTGGAGAACATCGAGATAGAGGATGTGAAGGGGGAGGGTTGATGTTTGGCAGGTCAAAAAAGAGCGACTTCACATATCTGCCCACATCAATACCGACACCAAGGAGACACAGAAAAGGCGGTATGGAAACGATTTTGGTGTTCGTGGAAAAGTGTGCGAGCCGCCCATTGAGAGATTGGGAGGCAGATGTGCTGGAAACGTTGGTTAAGGCGGCGAATGAAAATGAAACTATGCACGGATAAGGTTGTGGCGGACTGGCTGGGCCTGACGCAAAAGCGGGTCAAGCAGCTCCGGGACGAAGGCGTGCTTACAGAGAAAATGCCGGGGCTGTATAATCTGCGGTCGTCGGTATTGCGGTATGTGAACTACATACGCACGGGAAACCGGGCGGACCTGAATGGAGAGCGGGCCTTGCTGACAAAAGCGAAACGGGAAGCGGCGGAACTGGAGAACAAAGTGCGCAGCGGGGAACTGCACAGCGCAGATGATATTGAGCAGGGAATCAAAACCTTGTGCCTCAATATCCGCAGCCGCTTTTTGACACTGCCCGCGAAGCTGGCGCCGACGCTGGCAGCCATGGACGGAGACCAGGCGCGGATGTTCGACGAGCTGAAAAAAGCCATCGACGAGGCGCTGGAGGAATTGAGCAATTACAAGATTGCACTTGCGGAGCAGGATGGAGATGAAGAAGAAAGCGAACCCATGTAAGGGGTGTATTTGGCAGGTTAGGATCGACGAACAGAAGGTGTATTGTCCGTTCTGGAAGTGTGTCAAGGGCCGTATACCAGCGGAGAACGGAGCGACAGGGCGTGGGCAAAGAAATAAGGATGATTGATATAGCGCCCCAAACGGCGGAACTGTTTGCCCGGTGTACCGCTGTTTTGAAGCCGCCTCCAGAGCTGACACTATCCCAGTGGGCAGATACATACCGGATGCTGTCGGCGGAGAGCAGCGCGGCCCCTGGAAAGTGGCACACGGAGAACGCGCCCTACCAGCGGGAGATCATGGACGCAATCGGAGACCCGCATATCCGCAAGGTCGTTATCATGAGTGCCGCGCAGATCGGGAAGACGGCTATGCTCATGAATATGCTGGGCTACTATATGCACTACTACCCCGCCCCGGTGCTGGTGATACAGCCTACCCTTGATACGGCCCAGGCGTTCAGCAAGGACTTTCTCGCACCCATGCTGCGGGATACGCCAGTCCTGCGTGATCTGGTGGACACGAAAAGCCGATACTCCGGCAACACGATCCTAAAGAAGAACTTCCCCGGTGGTCATGTGACCATCATCGGAGCCAACAGCGCGGCGGGTCTGCGTATGCGCCCGATTAAGGTTGTGCTGGCGGACGAGGTAGACGCCTACCCGGCCAGTGCCGGGACAGAGGGCGATCCGCTCCTCTTGGCACAAAAGCGGCAGACTACTTTCTGGGATAAAAAGACGGTGGTTGTTTCCACGCCGACCATCAAGGGACACAGCCGCATTGAAACTGAATTTCTGGAGAGTACACAGGAGGAGTGGACGGTTCCCTGCCCTGGGTGCGGACATTATCAACCGCTCAAATGGAAGGGCATCAAGTTTGATAAAACTGACTTGACCAAACCGATCTACTACGAGTGCGAACGGTGTGGGGAGTTGTTCGGGGAATACGAGTGGAAGAGGCAGGGACAGAAGGGCCGATTCCGGGCGGAGAATCCAGGCGCGGAGGCGCGGGGATTTCACCTGAACACGCTGGCCTCCAATTTCTGCCCCTGGCGGGATGTGGTGGAAAAGCACCAGCTTGCAGTAGAGACGCAACGGCAAGGCGACCTGGAGAAACTGAAAGCCTGGGTCAACACAGAGCTTGGCGAGACCTGGGAGGAGCCAGGAACGCGGCTTGACCCGACGGAGCTTTTCAACCGGCGAGAGATATACGACGCGGAAGTGCCGGAAGATGTGATGGTCCTCACTGCTGGCGTGGACGTGCAGAAGGACCGCTTCGAGGTAGAGGTCGTTGGTTGGGGTGCTGGGAAAGAAAGCTGGGGAATCCGATACCAGAAGATTTTCGGGGATGTATTGAAAGAACAAGTGTGGGAAGACCTAGATCAATTTCTTTTATCTCCGTTCTACAAAAAGGATGGGACAGCGTTGCAAATCCTTTGTACTTGCATCGACAGCGGCTATCAGTCAAACGCCGTGTGCAGTTTCGCAAAGGAGCGGACATACCGGCGTGTTTTTGCCGTGAAGGGCAAGGGCGGTATGGGTATCCCCTATATCCCAAAAGAGACGAGGAGCAACCGGGAGGGCGCTCCTCTGTTTACTTTAGGCGTGGACGCGGGAAAGACGCTTCTGTTTCAGCGGTTGGGCGTCAAAATGCCAGGCCCAAATTATTGCCACTTCCCCATGAACGAGGAAGCGGGCTACAGCGAGGACTACTTTACCGGCCTGACCGCAGAGCAACAGATCAGCCACTTCCGCAAGGGCGTTCTGGTGAGCGCGTGGGTGCCGCGAGAAGGAAACGAGTTCAAGCGCAATGAACCTCTGGACCTGCGGGATTACGCACAAGCCGCCATGGAAATTCTTGGTCCCAATGTTTTGAAAAAGCCCGCACCGGGAGAAAAACCGGAGCTTCCAAACCGGAGAGGAAGAAGAATACGTTTCAGCGGGATACAGTGAGGAGACGGAAAATGGCAATCTTTAACAAGAAGCTGTGTGAGCAGAAATTAAAAACCTGGCTGGCGGCGGAGGAGGCTATCGCCACCGGACAGAGCTACCAGATCGGAACCAGAATGTTGACCCGTGCCAATTTGAAGCAGGTCCGGGAGCAGATGGAATACTGGGGAAAGAAACTGGCGGAGGCCGAGGCGGAGGAAAAGCGGGGCGGCAGAAACCGCATTTACCGCGTTATCCCGTTGGACTAAGGGAGGGGAAACGGCGTGTACCAAGAAAAGCGGAGTGGCCTATACCTGCCGGATGGTGTACGCACAGTCGGGCAGCAGCGGCAGGAGGCGGCCATGCGTGCGATAATCTCCGCTATCAACAGCGGATATTCGCACTACGGCGCAAGCAGAACCGGCGCAAATATGCTGGGCTGGAACTCCTATAGCGGGAGCGCCAAGGAGGATATTGAAGATAATCTGGACGTTCTGCGTCAGCGGAGCCGGGATGCCTATATGGGGATTCCGACGGCCACCGCCGCTTTGAAGACGCTGCGAACAAACGTAATCGCGGGGGGCCTCATGCCATCTCCGCAGATTGACGGGGAGTTTCTGCGCATGACAAATGAGCAGGCGGAAGAACTGCAAGCGCAGATTCTCCGGGAGTTTTCCTTATGGGCGGACAGCCCTGTATGTGACGCGGACCGAATTGACGATTTTTACAGCCTACAGCAGTTGGCCTATCTGGGGTCCCTGATGAACGGGGATTCCTTTGCTGTTCTGCAAACCAAGAAAAGACCGGGGTGCCCCTACGATCTCCGGGTGCGGCTGGTGGAGGCGGACCGAGTATGCAGCCCCGGCTACCACGACCGGCAGACAAGGAGCGTGGTAGAGGGGCATACGGTGGAGAGCATCATACAGGGTGTGGAAACGGACACGGACGGCGAGATCAAAGCCTACTGGATCGCGGACAAGCACCCACGCTCCTACACCACCTTGAAGCTCCAGGACTGGAAGCGGGTGGAGGCATACAGCAGCACAGGGAGAAAGAATATTCTACACGTCATGAGCCGGGAGCGAGCGGGCCAGCGGCGGGGCGTTCCTCTCCTGGCCCCCGTTCTGGAGACGCTGAAACAACTGGAGCGGTACGCCGATGCGGAAACCACGGCGGCGCTCCTGGGTGCGATCTTCACGGTGTTTGTGAAGAAGGGCGGCATCAGCGACGAAGGGCCTTTCGGTCAAGTGATGCAGGAGGAAATTCTAAAGGCCCTCACAGGAAAGCGGGACCCGAACGACCTTGCATTGGGTGCGGGTCTCATTTTTGATCTGGAGCTGGGAGAAAGCATCGAGACGGTGGAAACTCAACACCCACATTCCGGCTACGACACGTTCATGATGGCCCGCACGAAGCAGGCGAGCGCAGCAATGGAAATCCCGGTGGAAGTGCTGTTCAAGCGGTTCGATTCTCAATTCAGCTCTGCACGAGGGGCGCTCAATGAATTTTGGCGCACCTGCGGGATGCAGCGGGAATGGTTTGCAGAGGACTTTTGCCAGCCCATTTACGAGACATGGCTTGCCGAGGCCGTGGCACGGGGGCGTATCCGTGCGCCGGGCTTCTTCGACGATCCAGCAATCAGAAAGGCATATACGGACTGCAAATGGAACGGACCTTCCAAAACGGCGCTCAATCCCTCCCAGGAGGTCGAGGCGGCCATAAAGCGCGTTGCGGAGGGATTTTCCACGGCGGAGGAGGAAACCGCACAGCTCACCGGCGGAGACTACAACCGGAACATTAGGAAGCGGCTTGTGGAGGCAAAACGAAAGCGGGAAGTGGACGAGGAAAGAAACCCGGCCACAGAAAAACCAGCGCCGCCGCAGAGCGGAGCGGGAGAAAAAAAGACTGGAGGGAATGGAGATGTCTAAATTCTGGCAATTCAGAAATCAGACAAGCACCAGCGCGGAGCTGATCTTGTACGGGGATATTTCGGATACAAGCTGGTGGGGCGACGAAGTAACCCCGCAGCAGTTCACAAAGGACCTGAACGCTCTGGGAGCTGTGACGGAGATCACCGTGCGGATCAACAGCGGCGGCGGGGATGTCTTCGCCGCGCAGACCATCGGCAATCTGCTGGAGCAGCACGGCGCGAACGTGACGGCCCGCATCGACGGTCTGTGCGCATCGGCGGCCACAATTATTACCAGCCATTGTGACAAGGTAATTGCGGCAAACGACAGTACATACATGATTCACCCGGTCAAGCTGGGGATTCGCGGATATGCGGATGCCGCTGTTTTGCAGCAGTACCTTGATGCTCTGGCGGCTATCAAGGAGAATGTCATCGGCCTTTACGTCAAAAAGACGGGCCGGGATAAAGACGAGATTACCGGCTGGATGGATGCTACAAGCTGGTGGACGGCAGCGCAGGCAAAGGAAAACGGCTTTGTGGACGAGCTGACAGATAACGAAGAGGACGCAACTGTGGAGAACCGCAGCGGCGTCCTCTTTGTCAACAGTGTGAACACAAACATTCCTTTTGATAAAGCTCCCCAATTCGTGCAAGACAGCCTGGCGGCGGACGGTGCCGCCAAGCGTTCTGCAAATACAAAACCGGCGGGACAGCCGGAACACATCAAGGAGGTACAGGACATGGACCCTAAGACCGTGGACGACCTGCGGAAAGCCTGGCCCGCATTGGTTGACCAAATCGAGCAGGAGGCGGCCCGGGCAGCAACCGAGACCGAGCGGGCACGTATCCAGAGCATCGAGGACATGGCCCTGCCCGGCAGCGAGGAGATTACGGCAAAGGCCAAGTTCACCGAGCCGGTCAGCGCGGAGGATTACGCCAAGGCCATGGTGAAACACGCCAAGACTCAGGGTGCGACTTACTTGCAGCAGATGGAGCAGGAGGCCGAGGCGAGCGGCGCGAACGGCGTTGGCAATCCGCCTGCGCCGGAGGACAAGGACAGCGTTGCCGCCGCCATTGCCCAGGCCAAACAGGACGCAGCCGTTTTTCTGAACGGCGGGAAGAACAAAGGAGGCAAGTAAGATGGATGATCGCGTGAAGAAGGTGGGCGAGATTGCCCAGGATAATTTGATCGCTGGGGTCTATCCGCGTGCGGACGTGACCGGCATCAAGATCGCCGCCGGACAGGGGAAGCTGGTGCGGGGTACGGTTCTGGCCTCGTCCGATGATGGGTGCGTGGTGCTGAACACCGCCACCACGGGAAAGGCCGCGTACATCCTCACTGACGACGTGGACGCGACGGAGGCGGCGGTCAGCGCCACCGGCTACTGCACGGGCAATTTCAACACCGCCGCCCTGGTCGTGGCGGAGGGCTACGAGCTGACGGCGGCGGACCGGGACGAGCTGCGGAAGTACGGAATCGTCCTGAACGACAATATGCAGTAACACAGGGAGGAGAGCGCAAATCATGAATATGCACGATACGCTTTATATGCTGGCGGCTATTGAGGAGCTGCCGCTTGAACACACCTTTTTCAAGGACCGGTACTTTCCTACCGACGACGTGATGGATGTGTTTAACACAAGCAAGGTCCTTGCGGACTACCGGGAGGGCAGCCGTAAGAAGGCCCCCTTTGTCATGCCCCGGATCGGGAGCCTGCCCGTTGGCCGCGAGGGATTCAGCACCTTCGAGCTGGAGCCTGCCTACATCGGCCTGTCTATGCCCCTGACACTGGATCAGCTCAAAAAGCGTGGATTCGGGGAAAGCCTCATGAGCGGCATGACGCCGGAGGAACGGGCGCGGCAGATGCAGATTCGGGATATGGCGGAGCTGTCCGCCCGGATCAGCCGGACGGAGGAGTTTATGGCCTGCCAGACCATGCTCAACAACGGGATTACCATGCGCCACGAGACTGACCAGAAGGACGTGTACGAGGATGTGCCGTGCTACTTTTACGACGAGAAGGCCAACCCTGCGGAGTTCAAGCCCGCAGCCGCGTGGAAGCACAGCACTATTGACACCAAGGGAAATGTCGTTGTCGGCAACTGGTACGAGGACATCTATCAGATGGTGGCCTTTCTGAAACGGAAGGGCCGCCCTGCGACCGATCTGCTGGTGAGCGGGGATGTGGGCAGCTTCCTCATGGAAGACCCGTGGGTAATCCGTATGCTGGATAACCGGCGGGTGGAGATGGGCCGCATTGCACCGACGGAACTGACCGAGTATGTGACCCATTTGGGCGCGTTCAACTTCAAGGGCCGCGTCCTGGACATCCTGATCTGCGAAGGGACCTACGAGGACGAGGGCGGAAAGGATGTGGAATATCTGGAGGGCGGAAGCGCCATTATCACCGCCCCCGCCTGCGGCAAGGGCCTCTACGGTGCGGTCACGCAAATGGAGCCGGATGGGGAGTATCACACTTACGCGGGCAAGCGGGTCCCCCGGCACCTGTTTGATCTGAAAGCGCAGACCAAGGAGACGCAGGTTGCGGCAAGCCCCCTGATGGTCCCCAAACGCAAGAACCCCTGGTGCGCGGCAAAGAAGGTCCTGGGGTAATCCCTATGCCTCTTTTCGATCTGGAACAGGATTTTGGAGGAACGCCGCCGGTGGAATGGGAGCGCCCAACATTCAAGGATTGCGCGGCGGCAGACATTGGCCTGGCTTTCTTCAACGAGAGCGAACACGCCGAGAAGCATACGGTGGACGGCGAGGAGGCCTTGATTATCCTGGAAGACTTCGATATGCGGGAACACTCCGCCCACTGGGAGGCCGGTGCAAAGCAGAACTTTGACACCGGCCTCTACACCGCCTACAGCATTTTATATATCCGCGTGGAAGACTACGGCAATATGCCGCAAGTGGGAAGCATTGTGGCGATTGACGAAGACACCAAGGACGAGCGGCTATTTGAGATCAAGAGCTGCGAAGACGAGGGCGGCGTTTACCGCATGATCCTGGAAAGGACGAGGCAAGGGTAATGGGCAGGGTTACATACGACGCCGGGCAAATGCTCCTGACGATAGACGATACCGGTGTGGAGCGGGCTTTGGGAAGCCTGCACCGCAAGGCCCCCGCTGTGCTGAAGGTTGCGATCAACCGGACGGCGAGGCAGGCCCGGAAGGATTTGATCGGGGAGGCAGAAAAGCGATATGCCTTGACCGTGAGAGGCAAGGCCCGCCTGCGCCTGCTGAAACTGCGGAAGAGCGCCACAAACACCAGCCTGGAAGCGGAGCTTCGGCAGGGCGACGAGGGGCTTACCCTGAACGCCTCCTACTTCCAGCACTCTCCGACGGTTCCCCGCATGGGCAGCGCCGCGCTACACGGCCCGGCGTTCCAGCGGGTGCGGACGCTGAAAGGCGGACCGATGGAGGAACTGACAGAGACCAGGGGAGAGAGGAAGGGCTTTTTGATCCGAGTTAAGAACGCGAAAAACGATCACCTAATGTTTGCCCACCGGATTTTAGGTTCCTCCTCCAGCAGCACCACGACCAAGACCGGAAAGCCCCGGTGGAGAAACCGGGCCGGGAACGTGGAAAAGGCGTATGACGTGAACCGGATTGGCGCGTCCTCCCAGCAGCGGGCGGTATGGCAAAGGGGCGTTGACACCACGGCGGCGGAGAATTTGGAGCGGTTTGTGGAGCAGCGCATCCAGCAGGTGATCGCGGCGGCGAAATAAGGAGGGAGCGCAATGCAGCGAAACTATGCAAGGGAAGTGAGACGCGCCGGTGTCGGAGGAACCCCCCAGCTCTGCCAGGACGCCCTTGTGGAAATGCTGGAAGAACTGTTCGAGGGAAAGAAATTCATCGGGCAGGAGGGACGCAAGGCGCTGAATATCTTCAAGCAAAATCTCCCGATTCCCAAACGGCAGCGGGACCGGAGGGCGGACACGGACGAGGCGGCGGCACCGTATATCGTGGTAGAAATGAGCGAGGGCGCTATCCTGGACGACGACAGCCCGCAGGTGGTGGATTTCAGCCTGGTTATCTGCGCCTACGACAAGGGGACGGACCGGGAGGGCTTTCAGGATGTGACAAACATTAAGGAAGATATTATCCAGCGTATTTGTTCCAGACCCTACTTCGGCGGCGTGTTCACCGTCTTAAAACCAATTACATGGGCGTTGCAGCAGGACGCGACGCCCCCTTACTACTTCGGGGCGGTTACATTGAGCTGTACCGCCCCGGCATTGACACAAGACATGGAACAGGAGGCTTTAGTATGAGCGCGAGAACAAAGAAGAACACGGTGGAGACCGTGGAGGAGCAGACCACTCCGGCGGCCCAAGAGGAGCAGTCCGAGACGCCCGGAGACCCGGCGACGGAAACCGAGGCGGCGGAAAAGGCCCGGAAGCAGGAGGCACAGATCAAGACGTTCCTCTCCAAGCTCCCGGACCCCTGCGTGTACTGCGGCCCCAGCGTGCGCGGCGTGGCCCGGCAGTACACTGTGTATAACGGCGGCATCCCCGACGTGGTGAAGCAGTTTATCACGGAGCATCCGGCGGCGAAAGGGCTGCTGGTCTCCGTGGAGCGGTTCGCGCAGGTCAGGATCAAGCTGGAGACGCGCGGCACGGCGGAATTCATTCTTTTCAACAAGGTTCGGGCGGAACTGTAGGAGGCGGAGGACCCGCCTCTTTTTCATGCCCAGAAGAACGCAAAGGAGGAGTTTGACACATGGCAAGCAGCTATAAGCACGGCGTATATGTGGGCGAGCAGGAAACCAGCCTGATTGCGCCGGTAGAGGGAACCGCCGGTTTGCAGGTAATCTTCGGAACTGCGCCGGTCAATATGCTGGAGGACCCGGCGGCGGCGGTCAATAAGCCGCAGTTGGTATACAGCTATGCGGAGGCCGTGGCGGCAGTGGGGTATGTCCCCGACTTCCAGCACTATACCCTGTGTGAGAGCATCAGCGCCAATTTTACCGTTATCAACACAAGTCCGCTTATCCTGGTCAATGTGCTGGACCCGGCCAAGCACAGCGGCGACATCGCCGAGGTGACCGTGGCCGTCGAGGATGGCATGGCCGTGGTGAAGGAGAGCGGTGTGCTGCTGGACAAGCTGGAGGTCAAGAACGGCGAAACGGCACTGGAGCGGGACGTGGACTACACCACGGCTTTCAACAACGACGGCACGCTGAATATCGCCCTGATCGACGGCGGAGCGGGAGACGGCGCGGCCAATCTGACTGTGACCGGGAAGAAGCTGGACGCTTCGATGGTCACGCCCGCCGACATCGTGGGCGGCGTGGACGTTGCCACCGGCAATGAGACGGGCCTTGAAATCGTCCGGCAGGTCTATCCCAAGTTCGCCATGACGCCGGGCATCCTTATGGCCCCGCGCTACAGCAAGCACGCCATTGTGGCGGCGGCTTTGCAGGCGAAAACCACGGAGATCAACAGCGTGTTCCGGGCGGTGTGCATCGTGGACATCGACAGCTCCAAAGAGAGCGGCGTCACGAAGTATTCCGACGTGAAGACGCAGAAGGAGAAGCAGGCCGTCACAAGCGCCAACGCCTACGCCGTATGGCCCTATGCCAAGGTGGGCGACGTGATCTACAGCGGGTCCACGCTGGCGGGCGCTCTGACCTCCTACACCGACGCCCAGCACGGCGACATTCCAAACTGGTCCCCCAGCAACAAGACGCTCGCCATCAGCGCGGCTTGCCTGGAGGATGGGACGGAAGTTCTGCTGGATCAGGACCAGGCCAACACCATCAACAGCTATGGTGTGGCAACCTTCCTGAACATCAACGGCTACCGGCTGTGGGGCAACAATACTGCCTGCTATCCGGGCGTCACGGACCCGAAGGACAGGTGGTTTGCCGTGCGGCGGTTCATGTCCTGGGCGGCCAATACGTTCATCCTGACGTATTTTCAGAAGGTGGACAACCCCATGAATCCCCGGCTGATCGAGGCGATCATGGACAGCGAGAACATCCGGGGCAACAGCTTTGTTGCGCGGGGTATCTGCGCCCGGTACGAGATCACCTACAACGAGGCCGAGAACCCCGTCACCGACCTTATCAATGGTAAGATCACCTTCCATCAGTACATCACCCCGTTTGTCCCGGCGGAACACATCGAGAACATCATTGAATTTGACCCCTATGCGCTGGAGAGTGCATTGTCCGGCGCGGCGTAAGGAGGGACTGACAGATGATTAGTGACAACTACGTACCTGAAAAAATTAACGAGTACAACGCCTACCTGGACGGAGAGCGCATGATCGGCGTTGTGCCTGACATCGACCTGCCGGAGATCGGCATGAAGGCCAGCGAGGTTGAGGGAGCCGGTATGCTGGGCGTGCTGGACAGCCCTGCCATCGGGCAGTTTGAGAGCATCGAGCAGGAAATCAAGTTCAACGTCCTGTACTCCAGCGCAATCAATATGCTTAGTCCGCTGGAGGCGGTGAATCTGACCTTCCGGGCCTCCCAGCAGGTATATGACAAGATCGGCGGCTACGACTTCAAGGGCCTGCGAATCGTGGAGCAGGGTCGAGTGAAGAAGTTCAAGCCCGGCAAGCTGAAACGGGCGGAGGGCATGGAGGCCACCGTTACGATGGAGCTTACCTACATCATGATCGAGGTTGACGGTACGGTGATGCTGGAGATCGACAAGCTGAACCAGAAGTATATCGTCAACGGGAAGGATATGCTGGCCGGAATCGCGGCCCTGGTGTAAACACAGCGAACGCCCGCCCCCGGAGCAGAGCCGGAGGCGGGCGCATTTTCAAAATCTGAAAGGGGTATCTACCATGTCCGAGGAAAAGAAAATTATGGAGTACAAGCCTGAAATTCCGGTGGAGGGTACGGAGACAGCGGAGGCGGCGGAGACCGGCCAGCGCATTGTCGTGAAGTTCAACAGGCCCTACATCTTCGAGGGCAAGGAATATGCGGAGGTCGATTTGAGCGGCCTGGAGGGGCTGACGGTGAAGGACGCCATCGACATTCAGCGTCAGCTTTTCAACCAGCAGGAGGTAGCGGCGTCGCTACTGACCGAGACGACGACGGCCTTTGCGCGGGCGCTGGCGGTCAAGGGCACGGGGAGGCCGGTTGAGTTCTTCCAGCAGATGCCGCGCGGCGCAAGCAAACTGGTGTGCCGGACCGTGCGGGAGTACATGAACGTGGAGAACGCCACGGAAAATCATGTGATGCGCCTGGAGAAGCCCTACTCCTTCGACGGGAAGGAGTACAAGGAAATCGACCTGAACGGAATTGCCGATTTAAGCAGTATGCACGACAGCGCGGCGGAAAACCGCATGGCGCGGGAAGGGTTCATGGTAACGGAGACCTCCTTCAATTACCTGTACGCCTGTGTGATCGCCAGTATGGCCGCCAAGTTGCCGGAGGACTTCTTTACCGGCCTGCCGCTCTATGAGACGGTGAAACTGAAAAACGCCGTGAACGACGCCGGTTTTTTCGAGTAGAGGGCGGATACAAGGCGCTGCGAAAAGCGGCAATCAAGCTATCGGCCCTCACCAATGCGGACCCGGAATTTTACCTTGCGCGGATGTCAAAGCGGGAGTTCGTGGAGCTGAATAATGAGGTGGCGGAGGAATGGCGCAGAACAAAACACTAGAGCTTAGTATCAAGATCGCGGGCAAGGTGGACAAAAGCCTGCTGTCAGCGCTCAACTCTACACAGCGCCAGGTAAGCGGCATTGCAACAACCTTTAGCCATGTAGGCACAGTGGGCCTTGCGGCTATGGGCGCACTCGCCACGGGAACCGTCGCCGCCATTGTGAAATGCACCGACGCCGCAGAGAAGTTCGAGGCCCAGATGGGCGACGTGGTAAAGTACGTGGACGGCCTGGCCGACGCGGAAGGAAAGATCAGCGATAAGACCTGGGGCTTTGACGCCGCCGGGAACGCGGTTACTTACGCGGAAAACTACGCCCTCATGTCGGACGCGCTACTGGATTTGAGCACGCAAATCCCCATGACGGCGGAGGAGCTGACGCGGCTGGCGGCATCCGCCGGACAATCCGGCAAGGGGATCGCTGACCTGATCGAGCGGGACAGCCAGGGCAACATTTCCGGCTTTCTGAAAGACGTTGCCATGATGGGTACGGCCATGGACATTTCGGCGGAGCAGGCCGGTAACTGGGCCGCGAAGTGGGAAGTCGCCTTTGGCATGACCCATGACCAGGTGATGGTGCTGTCTGACCAGATTAACTACCTGGGCGCAAACAACGCCACAACGGCGGCGGAGATCGCCCAGGTAGTGAACGACGCGGCCAGTCTCGGACAGGTGGCAGGCGTCGCCACGGACACGACAGCGGCCATGGCGACGGCAATGCTGGCAATGGGCGTAGAGAGCGGCAAGACGGCGACGAGCATCAGCCGTATGTATACGAACATGAGCCTTGGAGCGAGCGCAACGAAGGCCCAGAAGGAAATGTGGCAATCGCTGGGCTTTACGGCGGAAGGCGTCGCAAGGTCCATGCAGATCGACAGCACCGGGACGCTTGTATCCGTGTTTGAGGCAATCAACAATCTGGACGCGGACAAGCAGGTGGCAGCTCTGAAAACGCTGTTCGGACAGTGGGCGATCCAGGGCGCGGCAAAGCTCACTGGGAATCTGGAATCCTTCACAAACGCCCTGGGCATGGTATCGGACCCGAACCTATACACCGGCAGTATGGAGCGGGAATTTATCATCAAGGCCAGCACCACGGAGAGCATCGACAAGATGATGACCAGCGCCCGTGAGGCGTTGAAAATCGACCTTGGAACGGAATTTCTGCCGGTGAAAAAAGAGTTCAGTTTGATGCTCATAGACATTATGAACGGCCTGCGGGAGAACGCGCCGGAGCTGAAACAGCTTGCGCAGACGTTGGCGACGCTGCTTAGTCAGGGCGTGGCCGCAGCGGGCGACGCTTTACAAAAGGCGCTGCCGTACATCCAACAGGCACTTGACTATCTGGCAAACCACGGGCCGCAGGTGATCTCCATACTGGGCAAACTGGCGGCGGCGTTCGCCGTGATGAAGTTTGCGCCGGGAATCGAGGGTGCTGTGCGCGGCGCTGGCGGTCTGCTGTTTGGTTCCGGCGCGGCTGGCGCTGGAGCAAGTGCAGCTGGCGGGGGCTTGCTGGGAGGCGTCAAGGGACTGTTTACAGGCGGCCAGCACGCCGCAGCGGCGGCGGCAACCGCGATTCCGAATCTGTTCGGAGCGGCAGGGAGCATCCTGGGAACGGCCCGTATCGACGCGCAGTTAAGTGGGCGGAGCTTGCTGGGAACGCTCTTTAGCGGCGCTGGAACGCTGTTGGGACAAACGGGGCTGGGCGGCGGACTGGCGAACTACTTTGGCGGAATCAGAGGCTCCTTTGGGAATCTGCTGAATACGGGAATCGGAGGAGGAATTGCAAACGCGCTGGGCGCAACCGGCGGGGCCTTGGGTGAAATCCTATCCGGCATTTCGCAGGCAACAGGATTGACCGATTTGGTCAACGGCGCAAGAGGTCTGGCCGGGCGCGGCGGGAGCTGGGTGGCCGGGAAAGCGGGCGGACTGACGCAGGGCGCTATGGGCCTTGCGGGCCGCGTGGTAAGCTCCGCACCGGCGCAGGCGGTTGGCGGAGTTTTAGGGAACGTCGGAAACTTTCTGGGTGCGGGGACCGGGATGCTGGGGAGTATGTGGGGGCCGATGGCCTCTGGCTTCGGCAGTCTGTTTGCCGGGGCGCTTCCCATTGTGGGCGTGATCTCCGGCATTATCGCGGTGGTAAGCATCCTGGGGGACCACCTGGAGGATATACGAGGCATTGTCGGCAATGTGTTCGGAGATGCAGGGCTGGCCGTTTTTGATTCGTTTATTGGCACGCTGCAAAACGTCGGGGACTTCATTACAGGGCTTTTTGCGGACGGCGGCGTGGCGGCAGCTATGGCCCCCCTGCGAGACGCGATTATCGGAATGTTCGGAGACGACGCCGGGGTAGCGTTCGACGGGCTGGTGCAGGTCCTTCAATCGGTTATGGGCGTGGTCGGCCAGGTGGTCACATTCGCCAACACGACGGTTAAGCCAATCATTGAGCAGATTTTCGGCTTTATTACTCAAACGGTGGTGCCTATTCTGCTGCAAACCTTCACAGCGGCGGCCCCCGCGATTTCCGGTATCATAAGCAGACTGGGAACCGCAATCATGGCCGGTATGCAGATCATCGGGACTGCGATTCAACTGGTTCTGCCAATCATTGAGTGGCTTATTACAGCATTTCTCAGTATTGCAAGCGTGGTGATCCCCGCTGTACTGGCCGGGTGGGAGGTTTTCGCAGCCGGGATCAGTACAGTAATCTCCGGCGTTCAGACCATCTTCGGCGGCCTGATTGACTTTATCACAGGAGTATTCACCGGAAACTGGACCCTGGCATGGCAGGGCGTCCAGGATATTTTCAAGGGAATCTTTGAGGCGCTGGGCGGCCTGGTGAAGACACCAATCAATGCGGTAATCTCACTGATAAACAAAGCAATCTCCGGGATCAATGGCCTGGGCCTGGATATACCGGACTGGGTGCCGCTGATCGGCGGCAAGAAATTCAGTGTCAACATCCCGGAAATTCCCATGCTGGCAAGGGGCGGTTTTACCAACGGGCCGAGTATCGCGGGCGAGGCCGGGCGGGAGGCGGTTATCAGCTTCCAGAGCGGCGCACGGACGAGCAACATTGCAACGTGGGCAAAGGCCGGGCAAATGCTGGGTGTGGGAAACCGGCTGGCGGATACCGGCAATCCTCCTGTGAAGCTAAAGGACATTGATCCTCCTGACGGAAATTGGCTGCGCGGACCTGGAGGCGGCGGAGGAGGTATAACCGTCGTCTACGCACCGACGCTCAACATCCAGGGAAACGCCGACGAAGACGATCTTGCTGCCGTTCTGCGGGATGACAAGGAGCGATTCAGGGCGTGGTTTGAAGCCTGGTATGAGGAGAAGCGGCGCAACGAGAGAAGGGTACGGTGGTAACGCATGGCAACCTATACGACCAAGGCGGGGGATATGTGGGACGCTATCGCATATGAGCAGCTGGGCAGCGTCAATTACACGGATCGCCTGATGAATCTGAACCAGCAGTACAGAAACATCTATATCTTTCCATCCGGCATTGTGCTGAAACTGCCGGAGCGGGAGACGAAGATCAATAACTCTCTGCCGCCCTGGAAGCGAAAGGGGGCGGGAACATGAGCAATCCAAATGCGGCCCGCCGGGCCAATGTGCGCATTGTGTTTGACGGCGCGGACATCACAGAGGACATCATGCCTTATTTTCTGTCGCTGTCTTATAAGGACAGCGAGGAGGATGATTCCGATTCCATGCAAATCGACCTTCAAGACCGGGATTCCATCTGGCTTCAAAACTGGCTGGAAAAGGCCGTCAGCGCAACCGCCGCCTCTAAACTGAAAATCAGCGCAACTATTACGCCGGAGAACTGGGGAGCGGGTGAAGCCCTCCCCACCGGCGACTTTGAGCTGGACAGCGTGGAGGCGGCGGGGCCACCATCCACAATCAAGGTAGGCGGGGTATCCCTGGGGTACAGCTCCCCTATTCGCCAGACCAAGAAATCAAAAGCGTGGGAAAATTACAACTTATCTGCCATTGCGGGAGAGATCGCCGGAAACGGAGGTCTCTCCCTTGTCTATGAATCGGCCAGCGATCCGTTTTACGAGCGGGTGGAACAGACCAAGGAGAGCGACATCAAGTTTTTATCCGATCTGTGCCACGACGCAGGAATTTCCTTGAAATGTTCCGACGGACAGCTTGTCCTATTTGATCAGGCGGCCTATGAGGCAAAGCCCCCAGCGCTAACCCTCCGGCGCAACAACGGGAGAATCCTTCCGGCAGCGCCGGAGGCATACGGGGCATATGGGAAAGACCCGAACTGCGGGGAATACATCGACTACCGGCTTTCCACCGGAGCTGCGGAAACGCAGTACGGTTCTTGCCGTGTCAGCTATGCCGACGCGGCATCCGGGCAGCTTATTGAGGGTAGGGCCACGGCGGAGGGCGAGGACAGCGAAAGCGGCCAATGCCTAGAGATCACGGCCAAGGTGAAGGATGCGAGCGAGGCACAGGCCCTAGCAGAAAAGCATCTGCGGCTCCACAACAAATTCAACCGCATGGCCTCCTTTACTCTCCCCGGCAACACCGGGCTTGTGGCGGGCGTGACGGTAAAACTGGAGGACTTCGGCGGCTGGAGCGGGAAATACATTATCAAGCAGGCGGAACACACCGTATCCTCGTCCGGCTATACAACCAGGATCACACTACGGAAGGTGCTGGGCGATTCGTCCGGCGGAAAATCCGGCGAGGGCCAAACCGGCAGCGGGGAGGAAAAGCAGACCACCGGCGGCAGCACCTATACCGTCAAGCCTGGGGACAACCTGTCAAAACTGGCGAAGCAGCTTTACGGGACCGGCGCGGACTGGAAGAAAATCTATGAGGCCAACAAGGACGTGATCGGGGGAAATCCAAGCCTGATCTATCCGGGCCAGACGTTCACAATACCAGAATAGGAGGACGCTATGGACGAAGACAGCCTGGGGAGAAGCACCGCATATCAGGACATCAGCGCTGTGTTCTCCAGTTTTTTCCGCATTGGATTCGTAACGGACGTAAACAACGAGAAGCGGATCGCGCGGGTAAAGTTTGAGGACCTGGGCTATACCTCCGGCTGGATTCCTGTACTTATCAATCGGGATTTTATACCGGACTATGATGTGCCGCAGCGGACAGAAGCAAGGGCTGGAGGAGCCGGATACCCACAGTTTGAGAGCCATACCCACGATCTTATCATCAAGCCCTATATGCCCAAAAAAGGTGAGCAGGTGCTTTGCATTTATGAGCCGGTGCGCAATGGAAGGGGCTTCATTTTGGGAGGGATTCAGAAGTGGCAGTAATCGGGTATTTGGGCAAGAGCGCGTCGGAGGGCGTTATCTTCGAGGTATCCGACCAGACTGTGCGGACGCTGAGTAATTGGAAGTGGAGCGGTTCGGTTCGCTACGCTGTCCATCAGCGGCACAACTACCATGCTCTGACGGAGTACACGGGCATGGACCCGGACAAGATTACCTTCGATATGGAGCTTCGCGTGGAGCTGGGCGTGAAACCACTGGACGATATTGTGAAGCTATGGACCTACCACCGGGAGGGAATCGCACTGGCTCTGACTGTGGGGCATAAGGGATATGGGAAATACCGCTGGAACATCACAAGCTACAGTGTGGAAATTAAGCACACGGACAATGAAGGGGACCCGACGGCGGCCACCGTGTCGGTAACGCTACAGGAGTATTTGAGAACATGACTTATGAAGTTTCAGAGGCGGATTTGAAGACCATCCGCCTGAACGAACAGGATGCCGTATCCTCTGTTCTGCACAACGTCGCGCTGATCCTGGCGACACCGAAAGGGAGCGTGCCCATGTATCGGGACTTCGGTCTGGACCGGGAGTTTCTGGATATGCCGGTGCCGGAGGCGGAAACACGGATGATTGCCCCTATACGGGAGGCCGTGGAGCAATGGGAGCCAAGGGCGACTGTGAAGGACGTTCGATTTACCAGAGGCGGCGGAGGCAGCGGGCGACTGATCGCACACGTTGAAATTGAGATTCAGGGGGATGGATGAAAGGGCGGTGAGAAGCATTGAGCAGAAACGCAGAATATCAATTTGTGCCGACTGACCCGGAGGAGATTGTAACAGAACTGATTGCATTGTATGAGGCGATCTTTGAGACAACGGTACAGCCTGCCAGCCCGGAGCGTCTTTTTATCCAGTATGTTGCCGCCGCCATCATTCAGGAGCGGGTGCAAAACAATTACACGGGGAATCAGAATATCCCCAGCCGCGCCGAGGGAAAGAACCTGGACGCGCTGGCGGAGCTGACCTACAGCAAGAAGCGCCCGGAGGCTACGGCGGCCACCTGCACCATGCGTTTTTCCATCTCCACAGAGCAGAAGTCCGCTGTATTGATTCCTGCCGGGACCCGGATCACCGACGCCAGCAAGACCCATGTATGGGTCACGCAGGAGGACAACTACATCCCCATTGGGGAAACGTACATCGACGTGGAACACGTCACCTGCCAGAGCGCCGGAACGGCGGGAAACGGGTACACGCCGGGGCAGATCAATAAACTGGTGGACGTGTACGACTATTATACTTCCTGCGAGAATGTCACCGCTTCGGCGGGCGGATCAGACGCGCCGAACGACGATGAATACTATGAGCTGATGCGTGCCAGCATGGACGCCTACAGCACAGCCGGGGCGGCGGGCAGCTATATCTACTGGGCAAAGCAGGTCAGTACCGAGATTATGGACGTGGCAGCGGTGTCCCCGACGCCGGGCGTGGTCAAGCTCTATGTGCTGATGGACGGCGGGACGCTGGCCGACGAGGAAATGAAAGCAAAGGTGCTGGAGGCGTGCAGCGCAGACGAGCGGCGGCCTCTGACGGACTGGGTGCTTGTGGAGGATGCGGAGGCGGTGCCATACGACATAGCCTTTACCTACTACACGCAGACGGATGCGGGAATCAGCGCGGCAGACTTGGAGGCGGCGGTGCAAAAGGCCGTGGAGGAGTATACCGCATGGCAATGCGGAAAGCTGGGCCGGGACATCAACCCGGACGAACTGCGGAAATATCTCTACCGCACCGGAATCAAACGGATCGAGCTGACCGCCCCCGCATTTACAGAACTGCGGGACGGAAGCGGGAAAACCGTGCCGCAGATAGCAGCCCTGCGGGGGACGCCAACCGTTATTAATGGGGGTTATGAAAATGAGTGACGCCCATGGAGTGACGAAGGAAAATCTGCTGTTTGCTTTCCCCAGCGGCCTGCGGGAAAATCCATCCCTTGCGGCGCTGGGGGACGTGACGGCGGAGGCCCTGGCAAAGCGCCCGGCGGAAATTGCGCTCTTGGCCCTTTATCCGAGGATCGAAGAACTGCCGGAGGACCTGCTGGATATTCTGGCACGAGATTTCAAGGTGGACTGGTGGGATATTAACTACGACTTGGCGGAGAAGCGGCGGACGCTGAAAGATTCCTGGCGGGTACATAAGATGCTGGGGACAAAGGCCGCCGTGGAAACAGCCATCTCCGCCATCTATCCCCATACGCGGGTGCTGGAGTGGTTCGAGTACGGCGGAGAGCCGTATCACTTCAAGCTGGACATCAACATCACCAACGACACGATCAATTCCGAGAAGCAGCGCCGGGTACTGGAGCGGATGAACTTTTATAAAAGCCTCCGCTCCCACAACGACGGCGTGACCTACTTTGTGGAGGCGAAGCCCGCTGTCGTTCAGGCGTCCGGCTATGCGCCGGGACTATGGGAGACCATACATACCCCCATGGAATTGCCCATTCCGATCATCCAGCCGGAGGCAGCAGCTAGAGCGGTGGCCTCTGCGGGCATTTGGGAGGCCATACACGTTCCTCTGGGATTGCCGGTCCCCGTTGTCGAGCGGGAGGCCGTGGCCCGTGTGGGCGGCTCTGTGGGGCTTCTGGAGGCGTTTACAGCGGCGGCGGAGCTTCCGGCGCTGACTGTCAGGGGCCGAGCGTCTGTGCGCATTGGTGCGGCGGCGGCCATAGAGGAGACCCACACAACGCGGGCAAGCCTGCCAGCCGGGGAGCCGGTGCGGAGTAGGGCGAGGCTGTATGCGGCGGCCTCTAGCGTATGGCAGGAGTGCTACCGGACCGGAAGCATTGCCCTGGCAGATACGGTGCTGATCGCCTCCGCCCAGGCGAAAGCTGCGGGCGGAACGGCGTCTACACAGGAAACAGCAATGACCCATATCAAATTACAGGAGGCAGAACATGGCAGAGCAGAGTAAGACAACGCGCTGGTCGAAAACGGCGGTGACAGACGCCGGTACATCCCTGCTGGCGGAGTTTGCGGCTGGGCGTATCCTGACCATTACCGGGGCGTTCGGATCGTCCGGCGGAGACAGTGAAAACCTGGCGGAGCTGACAGAGCTTCCCGACGGTTGATTGGACCCGCCGACCACCGAGAGTGTGACAAAGAACGACAGCAGCGTAACCATCTGTATCCAGGTGTCGAGCATCGGGAATCCGACCCCCTACAAGCTGGACCGGATCGGCATTTTCGCCACCGCCGGGGACCTGGGGGAACCGGAAGGGCTGGAGGACGAAAGCAAGCTCCTGATGGTCATTGAGGACACGGAGGACGAGAAGGGCCGCAGGGGCGTTACCATTCCAGCAGAGAGCGAGCAGCTTTATGTGTTCAAGCTCTACGCCGTGCTGACCGTCACAAACAAGGAGCGGCTGGAGGTCAGCGTATCCAGCGCGGGAATCGCCACCGTCGGAGCCATTAAGGACGAGGTGGACCGGCACAACAAAGACGAGAACGCCCACGCCGGTTTGATGGCGGAGGCCATTAAGGGCCACAATGAGGACCCGGAGGAACATCCATACATGACGGCCCGTATCCGGGCGGCGGAGATCGCCTTGAACGGGAAGGAAACCATTATCCGGGCGGGAGACCCTACCAACGAGACGGTGGGTGTGAAGGGGCAGCATTACATCAACCTGGATACCGGGGCAGAGTTCATCTGCAACGACAGGACAGACGAGGGTTACATTTGGGGGCCGGTTGACACCAAGACCTCCATGCGGGAGCTGCTGGCACAGACGGCGGAAACCGCAAGACAGGCAAAGGACGTGGCCGACGGTGCAGCCCAGGCGATTGCCGCCGTCCAGAACACCATTTCTGTGATCCCCTCCCAGTCGGGGAGCCTGACATACAACGGCGGGGCGCAGAAGCCGGGCTGGAATAATCTGGCCCTGGAAATGATGGATATTACCTATGGGGAAGACAAGACCCCGGCAGCTGAGTTCCAAGGCGAGACGGATGCCGGGACTTACAAAGCCTATGTCACGCCTAAAGAGAAATACACCTGGGGCGATAAATCCAGCGACGAGAAGGAAATTCTGTGGACAATCCAGCGGGCGACGATTTCCGCAACGCCCAGCACCAGCGGACCCTTGCCATACACCGGGGAGGCCCAGGCTCCGGTCTGGCAGAACTTCAATCCGGAGCAGCTGACTAAGACAGAGACCGCGCAGACGAACGCCGGAGAACATTCCACGGACTTCACGCCGAAGCCTAATTTCCAGTGGAGCGGGGGCGACACCTCCGCAAGGACGGTGAAGTGGACCATCAGCAAGGCCGCCAACAGCTTTTCCGTGGCCCCCAGCGGGGCGCAGAGCGTGGACGTGGGCGATACCGTGGTGATTCAGGTGACGAGCAACAGTGATGCCCAGATCACCGCCACGGCGGACAATCCCGCAAGCGTGGAGGTGACGGTGGATGCGGCCAACAAGCGAGTGACCATCAAGGGTGTGGGTCAGGGGTCCGCCAACGTAACCATCTCCAGCAGGGGAAGCGCAAACTATACGGATGCCAGCGCGGTCATTGGCGTGAATGTGAGGCGGAAGACGCCAACACTCTCCATCAGCCCGGCAGGAGCCAAGACGCTTACCATCGGAGGCAGTACGCAAATCGCCGTGACCACCGACAGCGACGGCGCTGTGTCCGCCAGATCCAGCGCTCCCGGCGTGGCTACTACGTCGGCCAGCGGAAAGAATGTGACCATTTCCGGGGCCTCGGCAGGCAGCGCGACCATTACCATTTCTGTGCCGCAGACGGCGAAGTACAATGCGGCCAGTGTGACCGTGGCTGTCACCGTAAGTAAGCCGACGGTGAGCAATTCCACATGGAGCGACATCAAGGCCATTTCTGACGCGGGGACAGCGGCAAGCTACTTCGCTGTGGGCGATACAAAGAGCATCACGCTTAACGGGAAAGCAGGTAATTTTACCTTTAGCAATTTGAGGGTGGACGCCTTTATCCTGGGTATCAATCACAACGCCAACCGTGAGGGCGGCAACCGGATTCACTGGCAGATCGGCAAGATCGGCGGGAAGCTGGTGGGCCTGTGCGACAGTGGATACAACAACGAGCAGACTTCGGCGGGTTACTTCCACATGAACACCAGCCGAACCAACGCGGGCGGGTGGAACAACAGCGCCATGCGGAAAAGCCTGCTGGGCAACAGCGGGTCCCCGTCCAGTCCTCCCGCAAACTCCCTGCTGGCAGCCCTCCCGGCGGACTTGCGAAGTGCATTGAAGCCTGTGACAAAGTACACGGACAACACCGGCAACAATCAGAACAACGCTTCTTCTGTGACCGCAACCACGGATTATCTTTTCCTCTTGGCAGAATTTGAGGTATTCGGCTCCAGAAGCTATGCAAATAGCGCAGAACAGAATTATCAAATTCAGTATGCCTACTATAAGGCTGGAAACAGCAGGGTTGCCTATAAGCATAGCAGTACAGGTGATGCGGTGTGGTGGTGGCTGCGGTCCCCCTGTTACTATCACACCAGTTATTTGTGTAGTGTCAACACCAGCGGCGGCGGCACCGATAACTTTGCCTCCTGGTCGGCGGCGGTGCTGCCCGGCTTTACTACCTAATCCTCCGCAGAGCTATCCCATCCCCATCCCGCCCCCGAAAGGGGGCGGACCACCGGGGCCGCGCCTACCGGCCCGACAGGGCCGGAAAATGTATGGCGCGTAAGCGCCCGCGAAAATTTTGAAATTTTGAACTCCGCAGAAAATTGTTAAAGTGCTATCACTTGACAGGCGTTAGACTGCATACAAAAGCGGAAAACAGAAATATAATGGCTTTATGCAGTAAGGGAGGTCCCAATATGGCGACGGACAAGAAAGTTTTCACCCTGCGCCTGGAAGGTGAAGTGTTTGACAAGATCGGAACGCTGGCAACACGCGAACACCGCTCCATGACGAACTACATCGAATATGTGCTGTTGAAGCACCTGGAGGATGTGGAGCGGGAGAGCGGGCCGATCACCGCCAGCGAAGACGGGAAAATGGGGTGAAATCGTGTCGGTACTCAAACAGAAGCGGACGGTCAGCAAGGCGGAGTTTATCAACACGGCCAATCAAATCTACGTTGAAACGCTTAATTTCCTAACGCGGATGTCGGCCAGATACTCCCGCCTGCTGGCGGAACCCGTTGCGAAGTTGGCCGGGGAGATCGTTGACCACGCAGAAAAGGCCAACAGTATTTACCCGTCGGACGAGCAAAGGCGGCAGCTCCGCAAGGGGCATCTGCTGGAGGCGAGGGCTTCCCTTATGGCGCTGGATGTCCGGCTGACCCACTGTTACCTTGTGATGAACCAGAACCCGGAGGGCTGCTTTACAACGGCGGCAGGCAAGCCGGTGGGCGCAAAGGACGCGGCGGCGAAGCTGGAGAAAATGGCTGACAGCCTGGGAGGATTGATTGACCAGGAAAATGAACTGCTGAAAGGTGCAATCAAAAGTATTGGTCAAAGGCCGAAGGGCTAAAGCGGGTATTGGGTGTACTTCTGATAATTCCGCGTGCGGTGTGGTGGTGGCTGCGGTCCCCCTATTACAATAACAACAATAATTTCTGTAATGTCAACACCAGCGGCGGCAACAACAATAACAATGCCTCCTGGTCGGCGGCGGTGCTGCCCGGATTTTGCTATGCTAGGTCAAATGGAGTAGCCGAAAGGTGAAAGACGACCGAAGCAAAAGGAGAGGTACTTCCCTGGGTGAGAATCCCTAAAACTGCCCTTTGACGGCCCTGCACGGACGCTGCTTGCATGGCGGGGGATTGCGCTGACCTCGTTTCATGTGCCGGGCCAAAGTAGTTTAGACGCGCACCGACAAGACAGCTATGCGGAGGGCGAATAACCTTTATGACAAGCGAGGAGCGCCGGGAGGCACGATACCAGCGACGCAAGGCGAAGCGGGCGAAAAAGAGGGCGGAACGATGCGCCGCCCTTGGCACTATCGGAGAAGTGTTCAGTTACCGTAAAATGTTCTTTTACGGTCGAAAGTGCTGCAATGGCGTTCGCTGGAAGCAGTCAACGCAGAACTTTGAAACGCACCTGTTTTCCGGGACGGCCCACCGCAGGCGGGAGGTCGTATCCGGGAAATGGACGCCGGGGAAATGCGTACACTTCACTCTGCGGGAGCGGGGAAAGGTCCGGCCTATCGACGCGCCTCACATCACAGACCGGCAAATCCACAAAACGCTGTGCAGCGAGGTCCTGATCCCGCTGTACGGCCCCAGCATGATCTATGACAACGGAGCCAGCCAGCGGGGGAAGGGCCTGCATTGGCACTTCAAGCGAATCAAGGAGCAACTGCACTGGCACTTCCGGCGGTATGGCCGGGAGGGCGCGGTGTGTCTTCTGGACCTGAAAGGCTTTTTCCCGAACGCGCCGCACGGCCTGATCTACCAGCGGCATGAGCAAATTATCCTGAATCCAGACCTGCGGCGGGTGGCGGATACCGTGATCCGTCATTCCCCGTGCCCTGTGCCGGGCCGGGGTATGCCCCTGGGCGTAGAACCTTCGCAGCAGGAAATGGTGGCGCTGCCGAGCAAGATCGACAACTTCATCAAATGCCAGGCCGGGGTACACTGTGCCGGTCACTACATGGATGATTACTACATTATCCTGCCAAATGTGGAGCAGCTGAAAGCGCTGGTTCGGGAAATCGTGCGCCGGTTTGAGGCCGTCGGTATCCGGGTGAACAAACGCAAGTGCAAGATCATCCCGCTTACAAAGCCTTTCCGCTTTTGCAAGGCCCGGTTCACGCTGGGTCCTACCGGGAAGATCAGGGTCAACGGGAGCCGGGACGGGATTAAACGCGCACGCCGGAAGCTGAAACTGTTTTACAGAGAGTTCAAGGCGGGAAAGCGGGACCTAAAGGACATTGAGCAGTACATGGAGTGCCAGAGCGCATACTACCGCAACTTCAACGACCATGGCCGCCTCCTTCGATTACGGCGGCTATATCACGCTATCTTTTTCGGAGGTATGAAATGTTTAGAATCACAAAGGCCGGGGCCAGCATTGGCATGACCGAGGCCCCCAATTACATCAAACAAGCCGAGAATGGCAGCTATATTATTTGCCCGGAGCCGGAGGCTTCGGGCATTGCTTTTGCCGGAACCGTCTATCACCTGCTGGGCCGGGAGCAAATGGCGGGTGTGGAAACGGTCATGCTGGAGGAGACGGACGCCGGGGCGGAGATCGTCAAAGCGTCTGAGACCGGCGGTATTATGTTTGTGACCATGGCGGAGGCCGGGAGCATTGACGACGCCACGGCGGCGGAACACGCGGAGTTTTTCGCGCCGTGGGCGTATCCGGTCAAGTATAAGACCGGCAATATTCGGAGACACGGCGGCAAACTGTATAAATGCGTTCAGGATCATACTTCGCAGGAGGATTGGTCCCCGGATACAGCGGCAAGCCTGTGGGCCTGCACTTCCGATCCGGCGGAGGAATGGCCCGCCTGGAGCCAGCCCATCGGGGCGCACGATTCTTACAGCACCGGGGCGAAGGTGAGCCACCAAGACAAGCACTGGATCAGCGACACGGACGGCAATGTGTGGGAGCCGGGGGTATACGGCTGGACCGAGGCCGCAGAGGAGGAATGATGTCATGCGCTACATTGCCAGGAAGCGGGCGCGGATCAAGGGCTGCAACGGCCAGCAGGTGAATATTCCCTATGGTTCCATTCTGGAGGCAAGAGACGGGTTTCTGATTTGGCAGGGCGAGGAGCTGTGCGTGGACACAAGCCAGAACGCCTACGACTATTTCAGCCGGGACGACGACGGCCACGGGCGGGAACGGGGGGCGCTGGTGGGCGCGATCCTGGACCGGCTTGCACCAAGAAAGCAGGACCGGGCCGGAGAGCATCAAAGCCGGTGGGACAAGGTGTGGGCGGACAAACTGTGCCAGAGTTACAGACGCCCGGAGCATGAAGACTACTGGCTGTGGAACTATGACTTCTATAACGCGCCTGTTGAAGACCTGCGGTATATTGCCGCCCTGGTGGGGGTGAGGCTGTGAGGGCGGTGGAACTCATTGAACGCTTGACCGGCCTCGTGAAGCTGCAAGCGGACATTATCAGGGAGCAGGCCGCCGCATTGGAGCAGGTGCGGGCTGTTGCCGATCTGGACGGAAGAATCGAGGAAGCCGCGCAGGAGCGGCAGGAGATCATCAAGGAAAACTGAATTGCAGGGGATCGCTTCTGTGTTGGAGCGGTCCCCTGTGCATTTTCTGTAAAACTGTCAGGAGGAAAGAATGTGAGCATCCAAGAAATTATTACAGGCGGGGGCGGGGCGCTGATAATCCTGCTGACGTTGGTACAAGTGGCACCTGTCAAGATCAATCCGTGGTCGGCGCTGGCAAAGACCGTGGGCTGCGCCATCAATGCCGATGTGACAAAGGAACTGGAGGAGATCAAGGCGAAGCTGGACAGTCACGTTACCATGGACGACCGGCGGAACGCAGACGCCCACCGGGTCAGGGTTTTGCACTTCAACAACGAGCTTCTGCGAGACTTGAAACACACAAAGGAGGAGTTTATTGAGGTGTTGACTGAGATCGACGCTTACGAGGAGTATTGCAGGGAGCATCCAGACTACCCCAACAACCGGGCTGTGCTGGCAATCGAGAATATCCGGGAGGTCTATAAAGAGCGGATGAAGCGGCACGATTTTCTCCAGGAGGGCAGCGAGGAACGGCGGGAGGAGACGCCATGACAATTTTGATTATTGCGCTTTGTGCGCTGATTCTGGGCGTCGTGCTGGGGCTGACCTGGGCAGTATTGTGCAGGAATGCGGAGCGCCGCCGGAGGCGGAAACGGCAAAACCGGGAACGGTCCGACAACACAGAGCATGAAGCACCGCGGATGGAGACAACAAAGGTCATTATCTGGGCATGTCTCCTGATGGGGTTTGCCTGGGTGTGGTGCAGCTACTATCTCGCTTATACGGACCATGAGCAGATCGCGGAAAGCCTGTCCCAAGTGGCGGTAACGGAAATCATTGGCGTGGTCCTGGCGTACTGCATCAAATCGGCGGTGGAGAATTTAAGCAAAAATAACCGCTGGCCGGACAAGGGAGAACCGCCAGAGATTGAAGAAGACGGCGGGGACCAGGCAGCGGGATAGCAGAAGGAGCTTGAACAAATGACAGCGAAGGAAATGTACGATTACCTGGTGAAAGCGGGGATGACGCCCGCTGGAGCCTGTGGGGCGCTGGCAAACATCCGGGCCGAAAGCGGACTGATTGCCAACAACCTCCAGAACGACTACGAAAAGAAACTGGGGTACACAGACGCAACCTACACGGCGGCGGTGGATAATGGAACCTATACCGGGTTTGACACCGACCGGGCAGGGTATGGATTGTGCCAGTGGACACACCCGGCGCGGAAGAAGAACATGCGCCTTTTCGCCAAAGACGAAGGGAAGAGTATCGGTGACCCGGAAATGCAGATGGGCTTTTTCCTGAAAGAACTGCGGGACAGCTTTCCGGAGGTGCTGACCGTGCTGAAAACGGCAAAGACCGTGCGGGAGGCGTCGGACGCCATGCTGTTGAAGTTTGAGCGGCCCGCAGACCAAAGCGTGCAGAACTGCGAGCGCCGGGCAAAGATGGGGCAGGAATACTATGACAAGCTTGCCGCCGGGCAGGCGGCGGAAGGGGGACCCAAGATGAACAAGAAGCCTGTTTCCTTCCTCCAGACGGACAAGCGGTGGGCCAGCAAGCCCTACCGGGTGAAGGGGGAGAACTCCACCATCGGGGACAGCGGGTGCGGCCCGACCGCTGCGGCCATGCTGCTGTCCACCCTGACGGGGAAGAGCATCACACCGGAGGACACCTGCAAATGGTCCGTGGAACACGGGTACAAGGCGCTGGGCAACGGAACCTATTACGCCTACTTCGCCCCGCAGTTTGCGGCCTACGGTATCAAGTGTTGGCAACTGAACTGGGTGAACGCCTACCACAACGCAAAGGCCACGTCCTTTGACGAGACGGTGAAGTATCTGAAACAGGGGTACTACGCTATTGCCCTGATGAAGAAAGGGACCTGGACCGGAGGCGGGCATTTTGTCGTCCTCTGGTGGGCGGACGACAAGGTGCGCATCAATGACCCGGCATCCACCAGGGACAACCGGGTAAACGGAAATCTGGCGACGTTCAAGAATGAGGCCGCTTACTTCTGGATTGTAGACGCGCGGGAGTACAACAATAGCGGAAAGCTGGTGGACGGCTCCGTGGCGGAGGTCAAGCCGGAGGACGTGCCGCAGGCCGCGCCGGGCGTGACGGCGGAGCGGAACGCAACGGGCACGGCGAAGTCGTTCGACAAGAAGCTGGCCGGGACCTACACCGTAACGGCGGGGAGCGGCCTCCACATCCGCAATGTGGCCGGGTCCAAGACAGGGAGCATGGTGGTCCTTCCCTGCGGGACAAAAGTAAAGAGCTACGGCTACTACACAGAGGTAAACGGCGTGAAGTGGCTGTATATCCAGGTTACATACCAGGGCGTCAAATACACGGGGTTCAGCTCCGGGGCGTACCTGAATAAAGTTTAGGAGGAAAAGAGCATGAAAAAGCTGAATACCATCCAGAAGCACGACAACCTGAACACCGTCTATAGAGACGGGGAGGCCGGACCGGGCGGAGCGCATCACGATTATGTGGTGTCGTTCGGCGGCGGTCTGCCGGAGAGCGACGGAGACGGGGTGCGCATCCAGTTCCAGTGCGGGCCGCGCAAGGACCCGGAGGCGCGGAAAGGAGTGTGTGGTGCGGACTTGCTGGAAATCGTGCGTGACCAGCTACGGGAGTTCCAGGCCGGGCCGTATTCCTGCCGGGAAAATGCCTGCGCCCTGACGCACATTGAGGAAGCCCTTATGTGGTTGAACCGCCGGGCGGAGGACCGGGCGGAGCGGAACGTCCTGGGGACGAACGAGAAATAAGGAGGAAGTAATTGTGGAAAACCTGATTCAAAATATTCCCGTGGTTGTGGCGCTGGTGCTGCCGGTGGTGCTGGTTCTGACGGTGGTTACAAACATCATCGTGGAGGTGCTGAAAAAGCTGACCTGGGGGAAACTGCCGACTAATATCCTGGTTTTTGCCGTGGCTATGGTTGTGACGCTGCTGACGTTCTTTGCCGCGTGTCAGATCATGGGCGTGGTTGTGATGTGGTACATGGTGGTTGGCGCTGTCGTGCTGGGCGTGTTTGTGGCCTATGCGGCTATGTTTGGATTTGATAAGCTGCGGCAAACATTGGAACAGCTCAATAGTATTAAAAAAAATAACTGACCGATCCGGTCAAGAAAAATCCCCCAGCGGTGGGTCCTTTGTGGGCCTGCTGCTGGGGGATTTTTTGCGCTTCAAAACAGAAGGAAAGAATGGGAATACAGTGTTTTCCGCACCATGCTTGTATGATACTAATGATACATAGCCGGAAGATTGGGATTATACCTTGGCCGGCCTCGCCCGCATCAGCTTGGAGGGCA
>ERZ777306.1738-NODE-1738-length-32163-cov-7.468419_pt1 | contig 32163 bp, 33 predicted proteins | sample MGYA00374966_ERZ777306 | MGnify/ENA primary metagenome ERZ777306 (study PRJEB29329, sample SAMN06343882) | mouse gut metagenome | isolation source: Mouse cecum | place: Austria: Vienna | collected 2014-11-15 ... | reverse complement strand
GTAGGAGTGCTCGCCGACGAAAGCGCCGGCGGCCACGGGGACGAATCCCCGTTCCGAGACGAAGGCTGCGAGCTCGGCGGCGGCCGTGCCGATGTCGCGGTTGCCGTAGACTGCCGCTACGACGGCCGGCGTGCCCTGGCCCCGCACCTCTTTCATCCGCTCGAGCGCCGCCGGGGCGATGTGGCCGCCGTAGACGGGTGCGACGAAGAGCGCCGCGGCAGTCGAGGGGATGCGCCCGGCGGGCAGCGGAGCGTGGGTGGCGTCGTGCGTCGCGGCGGGCAGCCCGAGGCCCCGGGCGATGGCCTCGCCGATGCGGCGGCCGGTGCCCGTGGGCGAGAAGAGGAGGATGCGGCAGGCGTCGGGGGTCATGATCGGTCGGGATGTTTTTCGGTTTCGTAGAGATAACGCCACAGCGGGGCCGCCATAAGCGCCTGACGGATGCGGTCCGTGTGCAGCAGGTCGAGCACCTCGTCGCGCGAGGCGGTGCGGACTTCGATCTGTTCGGTGGCGTCGAGTTGCTGGTCGCCCAGCCGCTCCACACCCTCGGCCACGAAGCAGTAGGTGCGGTTGTTCTGCGTGGCGGGGTTGGGCGCCACGACGGTCAGCTGCCGCCAGCGGCCCCCGCCGTAGCCGGTCTCCTCCCGCAGCTCGCGCTGCGCCGCCGCGAGGGGCGAGGGGTCCGAAGGCTCGATGCATCCGGCGGGGATCTCCCACGCCGTCTCGCCCAGACCGTGGCGGTACTGCGAGACGAGCACGAGGCGCCCCTCGCGCGTCGTGGCGATGACGTTCACCCAGTCGGGGTATTCGAAGACGTAGTACTCGGGCACCGAGCGCCCGTCGGGCATCTCGAGCCGCTCGAGCCTGACGGTGCACCAGGGGCGCCGCACCAGGTAGCGGCTCGAAAGTACTTTCCAGGGTCGGTTTTCGGGGTTTTCCATGCTGTGCGGAGTTGGCGATGGACAAAGGTAGCGAAAAAAAGCGATCTTCGGCCCTCCTTCGGGCGGTTCATGGGGCCGACGGCCGGCGCCCGGTTGAGGGCCTGGGTTTTCTTCGGGCTTTTGCAGCCCGCAGCCGGCGGAGGTGCTCGGAGGCACCGCCGACAGAGCAGCCCTCCGCCCGGGGCGGCTGCGGGCTGCCGGCCTATGGCCGCAATGTTGCGCGACAGTCTGCCGGGGGTGCCTGCAAGATGCGTAGGTCCCGGCTCGCAGCGTCAGCTGCGCAGCCCGTAGCCACCCCCCCCCGGGCGGAGGGCTGCTCTCTCGCCAATCGGCTCGATCGCTCCCTCCGCTGGCTACGGGCTGTAGGCATGCAAGACACGAAAATCCCGGCTCGTAGAGCCGGCGGGCCACAGCCTCCGGGCTGCGGAGGCCCGCAACTCGCAGCAGCTCGTGCGCCCTCCGCAGGCCGCGACCCGAAAACATACTCTATTTTCAATTTTCCGCTTTCAATTTTCAATTCGCCCTGCGGCTTGCTTCTGCGCCCGACTTTTGCTATATTTGTGAACTCAACGAACCGATAGAAGATCATGATACCTCAAGAAGAACGCGAACGGATCCTGGCGCTGGTGCGCCGCGAAGTGGTGCCCGCCATCGGCTGTACCGAACCCATCGCCGTGGCGTTGTGCACGGCGCGTGCCGCCGAGCTGCTCGGCCGCGAACCCGAGCGCATCGACGTGCGCCTGAGCGCCAACATCCTCAAGAACGCCATGGGCGTGGGCATCCCCGGCACGGGGATGATCGGCCTGCCGATCGCCATCGCCCTCGGCGCGCTGGTCGGCCGCTCGGAGTACGAGCTGGAGGTGCTGCGCGACGTAACGGAGGAGGCCGTCGCGCGGGGCCGCGCGATGATCGACCGCCGCTGCATCTCCATCGCCCTGAAGGAGGGCATCGAGGAGAAGCTCTACATCGAGGTGCGCGCCGCCGCCGGCGGGCACGAGGCCACGGCCGTCATCGCCGGGGGCCACACGCGCTTCGTCTACCTGGCCCTCGACGGGGCGGCGGAGCTCGACCGGCGCGAACCCGCGGCGGGCGAGGCGGACGAGGAGCCGGTGCCGCTCACGCTGCGCCGCGTGTGGGAGTTCGCCACGACGGCGCCGCTCGACGAGCTGCGCTTCATCCTCGAGACGCGCCGCCTGAACCGCGCCGCCGCCGAGCGGTCGTTCGAGGCCGACTACGGCCACTCGATCGGCCGCACGCTGCGCTGCGAGCGCGAGCGGCGGGTGATGGGCGACAGCATCTTCGCGCGCATCCTCTCCTATACCTCGGCCGCCTGCGACGCCCGCATGGGCGGGGCCCCGGTGCCCGTGATGAGCAATTCGGGCAGCGGCAACCAGGGCATCGCAGCCACGCTGCCCGTGGTGGTCTACGCCGAGGAGACGGGCGCCACGGAGGACGAGACCGTGCGGGCGCTCATGCTGAGCCACCTGGTGGTGATCTACATCAAGCAGACGCTGGGCCGTCTGTCGGCGCTGTGCGGCTGCGTGGTGGCCGCCACGGGGTCGAGCTGCGGCATCGTCAGCCTGATGGGGGGCGGCTACGACGAGGTCGCGGCTGCCGTGAAGAACATGATCGCCAACCTCACGGGCATGATCTGCGACGGTGCCAAGCCCAGCTGCGCGATGAAGCTCACGAGCGGCGTCTCGACGGCCGTGATCTCGGCCATGATGGCCATGGACGGCCACTGCGTGACGCCCGTCGAGGGGATCATCGAGGAGGACGTCGACCGCTGCATCCGCAACCTGACGACGATCGGCCGCGACGGCATGAACGAGACGGACCGTCTGGTGCTCGACATCATGACCCACAAGCAGTGACGCGAGGCGGCCCCGGGGCCGCCTCCGCTCTTTTTAGGTATTTATACCACCGCGCGTGCGGCGGCGAATCCCTACCTTTGCAGCGGATCACGATTCACTGTAAGATGGGCAAGTATTTCGACATGCTGACGCAGGACGTCCGCCTCCGCGAGGGGCTGAACGCCTGCATGAACTGCGGCGTCTGCACGGGCGTCTGCCCCGCGGCCGAGTTCTACGACTACGACCCGCGGCAGATCGTCGACACGGTGCAGACGCGCGACGACGAGGCGATCGAGGCGCTGCTGAAGAGCGACACGATCTGGTACTGCGGCGAGTGCATGTCGTGCCGTCCGCGCTGCCCGCGGGGTAACACCCCGGGCTATGTCATCCAGGCCCTGCGCACGCTCTCGCAGCGGCTGGGCTTCTTCGTCGAGAGCGAGAAGGGGCGCCAGCAGCTGGCCCTCAAGCGCATCATCGGCGACCACATCCTGCGCACGGGCTACTGCATCACCCCGCGTCTGGTCAAGCCCGAGCTCCATCCCGAGCAGGGCCCCGTCTGGCGGTGGATCCACGACCACGACAGCGAGCTCTACGCCCGCTTCTCGCCCGTCTACATGCGGCACGGGGCCGGCGCCCTGCGGCGGCTGGACGGCGACACGCTCGCAGAGATCGAACGCATCTTCGAGGTGAGCGGCGGCCGCGAGATGTTCGACACCATCGAGCGACACTCCGACCGCAAGGCCCGCGAGATGGGCTATGCCGAGGGGGCCGACCAGAGCTACCTGATGGACGTATTCACCCGAAACAGCAACGAACACTATTAGCCCATGGCACGACGCGCAAGCTGGCAGGAGTACCAGAAGCAGATCGCCGACGACCGTTACTACTACGGCCGCAGCTGCATCCGTCAGAACTTCTTTCCCGGGTCCGAGAAGGCCTTCATCGACATCCTGCGCGATGACCTGGGCCGCGACCTGCTCGACGATCCGAAACACTCGTCGTGCACGGGCATCGGCTACCACTCGGACATCGTGCCTCTGGAGACGATCATGACCGTCGTGGCGCGCCAGTTCTCGCTGATGAACGAGGCGGGCTACGAGAACTTCGTCACCTCGTGCATCACCTCGTTCGGCGTCTACACCGAGGTGCTGGCCACCTGGGCCGAGTTCCCCGAGACGGAGGAGCGCACGCGCGAATACCTCCTCGAGGCCACCGGGCGCGAGTTCCGCAAGCCGGCGAGCCTGGCCCACACGTCGGATGTCATGTTCCACTTCCGCGACCGTATCGCCGCGCAGGCGCGCTACCGGCTCCGCAACGCCCAGACGGGCGAGCCGCTGCGCGTGGTGGAGCACATCGGCTGCCACTACGCCAAGATCTTCCCCAAGTCGGGCATCGGCGGCTCGGAGTTCCCCTACGTGCTGGCGGGCATGATCGAGTCGTGGGGCGGCCAGTGCGTCGACTACCCCGAGCGGCGCCACTGCTGCGGCTTCGGCTTCCGCAACTATCTGGTGCAGGCCAACCGCGGCTACTCGATCGCCAATTCGCACAAGAAGCTCGAGAGCATGGCCCCCTACAAGCCCGACTTCATCGTGGCCAACTGCCCCGGCTGCGCCATGTTCCTCGACAAGTGGCAGTACGCCATCGCCGAGATGGAGGGCACAACCTACGGCGAGAACGGCCGCGGCATCCCGGTGCTGACCTACGAGGAGATGGCCGGGCTGGTGCTGGGCTACGACCCCTGGGCGCTGGGCATGCAGATGCACCAGGTCGACGTCGAGCCGCTGCTCGACAAGATGGGCATAGACTACGATCCTGCGGCCAAATACCTGGGCGCCAACGGAAAATATATCGGTAAGCCGGCTTCGGCCGTGGTCAACAACTGCGCCGCGGATACCGTTTACGACATCAGAGAGTAGGATGAAAAAGGTAATCGTCATAGGCGGCGGAGCCGCCGGCATGCAGGCCGCGCTGCGGTTGCGTGCCCGGGGCGTGGAGCCCCTCCTGGTCGAGCGCGAGGCGGAGACGGGCGGCAAGCTGCGCGGCTGGCACGTGCTCTTCCCGTCGTTCACGCCGGCCTCGGAGGTGCTCGCCGAGCTGCGGCGCCGCGTGCGCGAGAGCGGCATCGAGGTCCGCACGGGCGTTGAGGCCACTGCCATCTCGCCGCGCGAGGTGACGCTCGCCGACGGCAGCCGCCTCGGGTGCGACGCCGTGGTCGTGGCCTCGGGCTTCACCCTCTTCGATGCCCGCATCAAGGAGGAGTACGGCTACGGCATCTACGACAACGTCGTCACCTCGGCCGATCTGGAGCGCATGTTCGCCTGCGGGCGCGTGGCCAAGGCCGACGGCACGGCGCCGCGCCGCATCGCCTTCCTCCACTGCGTGGGTTCGCGCGACGAGAAGGTGTGCCAGCGCCACTGCTCGCGCGTCTGCTGCATCACGGGCGTCAAGCAGGCCATGGAGCTGCGGCGCATGTTCCCCGCGGCCGACATCTTCAACTTCTACATGGACATGCGCATGTTCGGATCCGGCTACGAGGAGCTCTACCGCGAGGCGCAGCAGCGCTGCAACATCCACTTCGTGCGCGGCCGCATCTCGGAGGCGAGCCCCACCATCGACGGGCGCATCCAGATCAAGGCCGAGGATACGCTCACGGGGCGTCCCCTGCGCATGAGCGTCGACATGCTGGTTCTGCTGGTGGGCATGCGGGCCAACGACGACAACGCCGCGCTGGCCGCCAGCGCCGGCATGGAGCTCACGCCCAGCGGCTTCGTGGCGCCGCGCGATATGTTCCTGGGGCGTGCGCGCACCACCGTCGACGGCATCTTCTGCGCCGGTGCGGCGACGGCGCCCAAGACGCTGGGCGAGGCCCTCGACGAAGCGACGGCCGCGGCCGATGCCGCGGCGGAATACCTCAAGGCATAGGCTATGGCGATCGAGTTCGGATACGGCATCTCCAAACCGCGGACCATCGACGTCGACCGCAACAACCTGCGCAAGAGCGACGAGATCCTGCGCGAGATGCCCGAGCTGCAGGCCTGCATCGGCTGCGGCAGCTGCACGGCCGTCTGCACGGCGGGCAACCTCACCGCGTTCAACTTCCGGCGCGTGCACACGCTCGTGCGCCGCGGCGAGTACCGCGGGGCCTACGAGGAGATGAACAAGTGCATGCTCTGCGGCAAGTGCCGTCTGGTCTGCCCGCGCGGGATCAACACGCGGGGCGTGGTGCTGCTCTTGAAACGTAAACTGGGGGACTTCTGACCATGACTTTCTTCGCACCTTTCTGTCTGCCGTTCATCATCGGCGCGCTGACGATGTTCTCCATCCTCGCGTGGAAGTGGGGGAGCTGGCTCTGGCGCCTCTCGCGCGCCGACAAGCTCGCCGTGCTGCGCGCCGTACCCACGCGCGCGACTTGGGAGGCGCTGCGCGAGGCGGTGTGCGAGGCGCTGCTGCATCGCCGCATCTTCCGCATCAACCCCGTGCTGGGCTACATGCACATGTCGCTGGCCCTGGGCTGGTTCCTGCTCATCGCCGTGGGGTGGGCGGAGACTCTGGCCTACATGGGTCTGCGCTACGTGCCGCTACAGGGGCACGTCTTCTTCAAGTACTTCGCCACGGGGCTGCCCCACAAGCCCGTGTTCGACTTCGTCATGGACCTGCTGCTGCTCTTCGTCCTCTCGGGCGTGGCGCTGGCCTGGTTCAAGCGCCTGCGCTCGCGGGCCCTCGGCCTGCGCCGCACGACGCGGCATGTCGCAGGCGACCGCGTGGCCCTCGCGGCCCTCTGGTTCATCTTCCCGGCGCGTCTTGCGGCCGAGAGCGCGACGTGCGCCCTCTACGGCGGCGGGAGCTTCCTCACGGGCACGCTGGGCGGCTGGATGGCGGCCCACGCGGGGACGATGGCGCTGATGAACTTCGAGACCGTGGCCTGGTGGTTCTACTCGTCGTGCCTCGGGCTCTTCTTCGTGGCGCTGCCCTTCTCGCGCTACATGCACATCTTCACCGAGATTCCGCTCATCTTCCTGCGCCGCTACGGCCTGCGCTCTTCGGAGAAGGAGGGCTCCTACGACCGTTTCCAGGTCGAGGCCTGCTCGCGCTGCGGCATCTGCATCGACCCCTGCCAGCTGCAGCGCGTGCTGCAGATCGACCGCGTGCAGTCGGTCTACTTCCTGCGCGACCGTCGCTACGGCATGCTCGACCGCGAGGTGGCCGACAACTGCCTCATGTGCGGGCGCTGCGCCGAGCGCTGCCCCGTGGGGATCGATCTCAATACGCTGCGCATTAGCTCGCGCGACCGGCTGCGCAACGTCCCCGACGAACGCCGCTACGACTACCTGCGGGGCGTCGACCGCTCGTCGGGCGAGGGCCGCGTGGGCTATTTCGCCGGCTGCATGACCCTGCTGACGCCCCGCACGCTGCAATCCATGGAGCGCATCTTCGAGGCGGCGGGCGAGCGCGTGTGGTGGGCCGACCGCGAGGGAGGCGTCTGCTGCGGCCGCCCGCTCAAGCTGGCCGGCGAGACCGACTCGGCGCATAAGATGATGCGCTACAACACCGATCTGTTCCGCAGCCACGGCATCACCACGCTGGTCACCTCGTGCCCGATCTGTCTGCGCGTCTTTCGCGAGGACTATGACTTGCAAGGGATCGAGGTGCTGCACCACTCGGAGTATATCCTGCGCCTCGTGCGCGCCGGGCGCCTCGCGCTGGGGCGCTCCGCGGAGCGCTTCACCTACCACGACCCCTGCGAGCTGGGCCGCGGGAGCGGCATCTACGAGGCGCCGCGCGAGGTGATCGCGGCGGTGGGCGAGCTGCTGGAGCCCGCCCATACGCGCGCCGACGCGCTCTGCTGCGGCTCGTCGCTGGCCGATACGACGCTCGACGACGGCCAGCAGGTGGCCCTGGCGCGCGACGCGGCCGGGGAGCTCGACGCCACGGGCGCCGAGGTGATCGTCACCTCGTGTCCGCTCTGCAAGAAGGCCCTCGCGCGCGGCACGCGCCGCGCCGTGCGCGATCTGTCGGAGGTGGTGGCCGACAGCATTGCCGATCGGGTGCGAGATCGGGCCGGGGGCCAAGCCTGAGGTTGGGCCTTCCGCTGTGCGCCGACCACGCCGGCGGTCGGGCCGGTGACTGTGCCTCCCGCGGCGCTGCCGGCTGCCCCGGCGGTCGCCCCGCCGGCGCCGCGGCTGCCTGTGAAAAATAATTTTGCCCCTTAACCGGCTGATTCCTATGTCGCTGCCGCTCCCGGTGGGCCGCCGGGCGAAAAAAGATTTGCCGGAACCGAAAATTTGTCTTATCTTTGCAGTGCAAAAGCGATAGATCACAGATCGACGATACATCGCGGGATAGAGCAGTTGGCAGCTCGTCGGGCTCATAACCCGGAGGTCGGAGGTTCGAGTCCTCCTCCCGCTACCTCAGTCGGACAACTTGAAAGAGTTGTCCGGCTTTTTTTTTGTTCCTGCCGGCCGCGGAGGCTCGCTTGCGGTGCGGCGGCGTGCCCCGCGTGTGCAAAAACAGCGCGGGAGCTGTTTTCGGCCCGGGATTTGCAGGTGAGGGGATGAACCTTTAAATTTCCGAGTTATGAAAACGACCAAAACGACCAAGAGCGCCCCGAGCGCACAGCGCGGCACCATGAGTGCCGAGAAATCGAACAAGACCACCACGAAGGCGCAGGTATCGCGCGAGCCCGCGAAGAAGCAGAGCACGACGAAGGCCTCGATGGTCGCTTCGACCCGCAAGAAGTAGAGACGATGGCGCGGGCCGCCGCGGAGGAAGCTTCCGGCGGAAATAGAGCAGCCTGCGATCCGAAGGGATCGCAGGCTGCCCGGTTTTCGGCGGCACGCGGCGCAGTACGCGGCCGGCCGTCTATCGCTGTGCGGCGTAGGCCTCCACGCCGCTGCGCAGGAAGCGCACGAAGGCCTCCACGTCGAGGTCGTAGCCGCGCGGCGCCACGAGCGGCTGCCCGTCGCGGCCCTGCAGCACGTAGTAGGGCTGGGCGTTGACGCCGTAGCTCTTCAGCGCGCGGTAGGAGTTGACCTTACCGAGCGATTTGAGCACCTTGCCCGCCTCGGTGGTGACCCACTCGCTCTCGGGCAGGCGCATCTTGTCGTCGGAGTAGAGGGCGCAGATCACATAGTCGCGGCGCAGGATCTCCAGCACCTCGGGCGCCGACCATACGCGCGACTCCATCTCGCGACAGTTGACGCAGCCGTGGCCCGTGAAGTCGATGAAGAGCGGCTTGCCGATCTTGGCGGCGTAGGCCTCGGCCTCCTCCAGGTCGAAGAACCCTTCGAGCCCGTGGGGCAGGTGCAGCACGTCGCTGTACTTGGGCTTGCGGCCGTCGGCGGTGCGCAGCTGCTGTGCGTCGGCCTCGATGGTGGCGCCCGTCGTCTGCTGCCCCATGACGAAGTCCTGCGTGGAGAGGGGCGGCAGGTAGCCCGAGAGCCCCTTGAGCGGGGCGCCCCACATGCCGGGGATCATGTAGACGACGAACGAGAAGACCGCGATCGCGAGGGCCAGACGGCCCACGCCGATGTAGGGCAGGTCGCTGTCGTGGGCGAAGCGGATCTTGCCCAGCAGGTAGAGCCCCATGAGCGAGAAGACGACGATCCAGATCGCCAGGTAGATCTCGCGGTCGAGCAGCCCCCAGTGGTAGGTCTGGTCGGCGACCGAGAGGAACTTGAAGCCGAGGGCCACCTCGACGAAGCCGATCACCACCTTCACCGAGTTGAGCCATCCGCCGCTCTTGGGCAGTTTCTTGAGCACCGAGGGGAAGAGGGCGAAGAGGGTGAAGGGCAGGGCGAAGGCCACCGAGAAGGCGAGCATCGTGGCGATGGGGGTCCAGAACTCGCCGGCCGTCGACTTGATGAGCACCGAGCCCACGATGGGACCCGTGCACGAGAACGACACGAGCACGAGCGTCAGGGCCAGGAAGAAGATGCCGCCGAGCCCCTTGGTGTCGGCCTTCGCGTCGCTCTTGTTGACCAGCCACGAGGGCATGGTGATCTCGAAGGCCCCGAAGAACGAGGCGGCGAAGAGCATGAAGACCACGAAGAAGAGGAGGTTGGGCAGCCAGTGCGTCGCCAGCCAGTTGAAGATGTCGGCCGTCACGGCGTCGCCGCCCACCACGCGCGTGATGAGGATGATGGCGGCGATCGGCAGCGTGTAGAGGGCCACGATGAACAGGCCGTAGAGCGAGGCGCGCAGGCGGCCCATGGCAGGGCCACCCTCGCCCTTGAGGAAGTAGGAGACCGTCATCGGCACCATCGGGAAGACGCAGGGGGTGAGCATGGCGGCCAGACCCCAGAGGATCGCCTCGATGACCAGGGCCCAGAGCGAGCCGCTGCCCGCGGCGTCCTTCGTGGCCGCGGGGGCGACGGCAGGCTGCTCCGCGGCGGCATTCTGCGCGGCGCCGGCCTGCGGCGTCTCGGCCTCGGCGGCGCCTGCGGCAGGCGCTGCGCCCTCCGAGCCCTCGGGGACGGTGAGCGTGAGGCGGATGTCTTCGGGCGGCATGCAGGTCTGGTCGTCGCAGATCATCCACTCGATGTCGACGGCGACGGTGGCCGTGTCGGCCGTGAGCCGCACGCGTTGGGCGAAGCGTGCCTTGCCCGCGAAGGTGCCGATCTGCATGCCGAAGGTGGTGTCGAAGTGGGTGTCGGGGGTGGTGAGCTGCTCGACCGAGCCCTCCAGCGCGGCGCCCTCGGCCGTGAAGAGGAACGTCGTGGCGTTGGGGCCGCCCTCGTAGGGCCCCATGTCGTACATGTGGTAGCCCGAGGGGATGGCCGCCTCGATGAGGATGCGGTAGTCGTTGCCTTGGAGGTGCTCCGCCGAGCCCGTCCAGGCGACCTGCTGGGCCTGCACGCCGACGGCGGTCAGCAGCGCCGCGAGCGGCAGCAGGAGGATGCGCGACAATCTGTTCATAGTTGTGAAGTGATTTTGTATAAATGCCTTAATTTTGCGCGAATATAGCCTTTTTTCTCGAAAATTCGTTACATTCGCACGATGATTCGTCTTTCGCTCATAATCGCCACCTACAACCGCTCGGCGCAGCTCGCCGTGACGCTCCGCTCGGTCGCCGCACAGCAGGCGCCGCGCGGGGAGTGGGAGTGCGTAGTGGTGGACAACAACTCGACGGACGACACGGCGGCGTGCGTGGCCCGCTTTGCCGCGGAGCACCCCAGTCTGTCGCTGCGCTGCGTCGGCGAGCTGCGGCAGGGGCTCTCCTACGCCCGCAACCGCGGCATCGCCGAGAGCCGCGGCGAGCTGATCGCCGTGATCGACGACGACGAGCGCATCGTGCCGGGCTTCGTGGGTGCTTACCTCGACTTTTTCGACGCCCGCCCCGAGGCGGCCGCGGCGGGCGGCCCGATCGTGGCCGAATACCCGACGGGGCGTCCGCGCTGGATGTCGCGCTGGACCGAGCGGCCGATCGCCAACCCGATGTACTTTGGGTCGGAGGCGCGCCTCTTCCCCGCGGGGCGGATCCCCGGGGGCGGCAACATGGCCTTCCGCCGCTCGACCGTCGGGCTGGTCGGCGACTTCGACCCGGCGCTCGGGCGCTCGGGCCGGAGCCTCATCGGCGGCGAGGAGAGCGACTTTTTCGAGCGGATGCGCCGCCGCGGGCTGGCCGTGTGGTACGTTCCCGGTGCCGTGATGCACCACATCATCCCCGCCGAGAAGCTCACCGACGACTACTTCCGCCGCCTCTGCTACAACGTGGGCGTGAGCCAGCGCCGGCGCAGCGAGGCGGCCGGCCGGTGGGGCGTCGTGCGCGCCCTGGCGGTCGAGGCGCTCAAGTGGGCGGCGACGCTCCTGCTGGTCGCGGCGCTGCGCCCCGTGCAGTGGCGGCGGCTCGTCCTTATGCGGTGGCGGATCACCTGCGGGCTTGCGGCTCCGACAGAGAGATAGCATAAGCGGCTCCCCTCGGGGAGCCGCTTATGCTATGGGTCAGTGCACGATCTTCAGTCCTATTACTCCGATGAGGATCAGCGAGAGGAAGAGCATGCGCAGCGGCGTGGCCGCGTCGTCGAAGCAGAGGATGCCGAGAAGCACCGTGCCTACGGCGCCGATGCCCGTCCACACGACATAGGCCGTGCCGATGGGTATGGTCCGCTGCGCCAGGTAGAGCAGCACGCCGCTCAGGGTCATCGACGCGGCGGCCAGGGCGATGAAGAGCCAGAAATGGCGCGGATGGGTGTCGGCGAGCTTGAAGCCCAGCGGCCACCCGATCTCGAACGCCCCCGCCGCCAGCAGCAACAGCCACGCCATCAGAAGAGGTATTTCTCGGTCTTGACCTTGGTGACGTAGCGGCCGATCTCCTCCCAGGCCTCCTCGCCGAAGGTGGTGCCCACCACTTCGATCACCTTGCCCGCCGTGATGGCGCCGATGGTGCCGCACTGGCGCAGCGTGAGTCCCTCGCAGAGGCCGTAGAGGAAGCCCGCGGCGTAGAAGTCGCCGGCGCCCGTGGTGTCGACGCGCTTGGCCGCGGCCATGATCCCCACGTGCACCACCTCCTCGCCGCGCTTGATCAGGGCGCCGCGCGTGCCGATCTTGACCACCGCCAGCGACGTGAGCTCCGAGATGGCCTGCAGGGCGTTGATCGGCTCCTCCTCGCCGGTAAAGGCCTTCGCCTCCTCCTCGTTGGCGAAGACGATGTCGACCCAGTCGCGGACCAGTTCGCGGAGGAAGCCGACGTTCTCGGCCACGACGTTGAAGCTTGCCAGGTCGATGGCCACCTGCAGACCCCGCTCCTTGGCCATGCGGGCGGCCGTGCGGATCAGCTCGTGGTTCTGCACCAGGTAGCCCTCGACGTAGAGGCAGTCGTAGCCGTCGAAGATCTCGGGGCGCAGCTCCGCGGCCCCGAGCTCGAGCGCTGCGCCCAGGTAGGTGACCATCGTCCGCTCGCCGTCGGCCGAGACGAGCGACACGCACTTGCCCGAGCGCTCCTTGCCGCGGAAGACCACCGGCTCGATGCGCAGGTTCTCGAGCGCCTGCACGAAGAAGTCGCCCGTCTTGTCGGTGCCCACCTTGCCGATGAAGCCCACCGAGGCGCCCAGGCGCGCCATGGCGCGGATGGTGTTGCCCGCCGAGCCGCCCAGCGAGAGCGAGTAGGGGAGCCCCGCGACGCTCTTCGAGATTTCGGTCTGGAGGCGGGTGTCGACCAGGCTCATCGAGCCCTTGGCCAGTTGGTAGCGGGTCAGTACATTGTCGGTGCGGAGGTTGACGAGCATGTCCGTCAGGGCATTGCCTATGCCGATTACGCGTTTCATTCGGGTCGTATCAGATCGAGAGTATTTTTACCAGGTCGAGCATCGAACGGTTGATGCCCTTGTCGTGTTTGACGGCTTTGGCGAAGGGCACGTAGACGATCTTGCCGTTGTCGGTGCCGATCATCACGTTGCGCTGGCCGTCGAGCAGCGCTTCGATGGCCGCCTCGCCCAGCTGCGAGGCGAGGATGCGGTCCTTGGCCGTGGGCGAGCCGCCGCGCTGGATGTGGCCCAGGATGGTGACGCGCGCGTCGTACTCCGGGAACTCCTTCTTCACGCGCTCGGCCAGCCCCGTGGCGCCGCCCGTCGCGGGGTTCTCGGCCACGATGACGATCGCCGAGTTCTTGCTCTTGCGGAAGCCGTGGTTGATGAGCTCGGCCAGCTGGTCGACCTCGGTCTCCATTTCGGGGATGATCGCGGCCTCGGAGCCGGTGGCGATGGCGCTGTTGAGGGCCAGGTAGCCCGCCGTGTGGCCCATCACCTCCACGAAGAAGAGGCGTTCGTGGCTCGACGCCGTGTCGCGCAGCTTGTCGACTGCGTCCATGATCGTGTTGAGCGCCGTGTCGTAGCCTATGGTCGAGTCGGTGCCGCCCAGGTCGTTGTCGATCGTGCCCGGAAGGCCCACGATCGGCACGTTGTACTCCTCGGCGAAGATGCGGGCGCCGGTGAGCGACCCGTCGCCGCCGATGACCACCAGGGCGTCGATGCCCGCGGCCACCATGTTGTCGTAGGCCGCGCGGCGTCCCTCCGGGGTCTGGAACTCCTTGCAGCGCGCCGTCTTGAGGATCGTGCCGCCCTGCTGGATGATGTTGCTCACGCTTCTGGAGCGGAAGTCGACGATCTCGTTGGTCACCAGCCCCTTGTAGCCTCGCATGATGCCCTTGACGGTGAAGCCGTTGTAGATCGCGCTGCGCGTCACGGCGCGGATCGCGGCGTTCATGCCCGGCGCGTCGCCGCCCGAGGTCAGAACTCCGATACATTTTATAGCTGCCATAATTGCCTGTGTTTCGATTTGCGGGTAAAGGTACGCATTTTGGCCGAATAATCCCAATCCGTGCGGCATCGGGGTCTGGGCCGGCCCCCGCGATGCGGCGAGCCCGCGACCTTCAGGTCGCGGGCTCGCTCGTCGTCTTGGCTGTCGTCTACCGTGCGGCGTGGACCGCCAGGCTGTCGACCTCGACGGAGCCGAGCGTGGCGTAGATCTCGGCGTCGACCTCCCTGTCGAGCACGACGCGGGCCGAGGTCGCGTAGATCTCCCGGAGCGTGCCGGCCGTGACGTAGGCCCGGGCCCGGGGGGTGTGCGCCGCGGTGTCGAAGCCCCGGGCGCCGATGCTCAGGTCGCCGCGGCGGTTCGAGACCTCGATGCGGTCGATCAGTGCGTCGTCGGCCTCGAGGCGGAGCTTCCCGTCGGCCTCCCCGACGGTGACGTACACCTCCACGGCGCTGGCGTGCAGACGGTCGAAGCGGCCGATGTCGAACACTTTGTAGCCCGGGCCGCACTCGGCGACGGCGGCCTTCCCGGCGGGACGGCCGAGGCGGATGCACGACGAGGTGCAGAACGCCAGGGCGAGGGCTACGAAAAATACGAGGAGCGTGCTGGAGTGTTTCATCGCTGACATGGGTGTTACTGTTGCGTCGCTGTGCTGTCGCGCTTCTGGATCTTGATCGTGGCGCTCTGCTGCGCGGCGTCGGCCTCGACGGCCACCTCGCTGTCGCCGGCCGAGAGGCGGAGCCGCCCGTTCTGCCGGTCGACGGAGATGTCTATCGCCCCGTCGGCGCCGCCGATGCGGATGCGCTCCTGCCCGGGCTCGATCTCCGTGGCGGGTGCGATGCGGTCGTCGTCGGCCTCCTCACCCCCGTCGTCGGGTGCCATGATCCGCTCGACGTTCAGCAGGCGGCGTTCGAAGCGATGCCCGAGGCCTTCGCGCACGGCCAGCAGGGTGAGGCTGCCCACGGCGAGCAGCTCGAGGATGAAGATGGCCAGGACCGTTTTGCCGCCGGGCTTGCGCGAGGCGATCAGGCACATCATCACGTAGATGAGCAGGATGATGGGGATGAGCACGGAGACGATGCCCAGGATGGGGATCCAGATCGAGAAGTCGACCATGCCCGTGGGGGCGAAGAGCTCCTCGCCGCCGATCGCCACGGCGAACAGTCCGATGATCAGGGCGCAGGCCGAGACGATCAGCCCCAGGACGATGAATCCGGCGATGAGTTTCAGGCAGATGAGCACCACCTTGCCCAGCACCGAGACGGTCTCGGCTACGATCGGGCGCGCCACGCTCTCGGGAGCAGCCGCGGCCGCCGCGGTGGCGTGGCCGATCGACTTGGCGGTGATCCGCTCGCCGGTCATCTCGAGCCGCTGGCGCGCCGTGCGGGCCGCGGGCACGGCGAACCACATGATGACGTAGCAGACCACGAAGATGCCGAACAGGTTGCCCATCAGCGGACTGATCCAGTAGATGAGCCGGCTCGCCTGGCCGAAGATGGCGAACAGCAGGGGTGCGAAGATCCCCAGGCGGATCCACACGGGATCGATGTCGAAGTAGCGGCCGATGCCGGCGCACACGCCGCCCAGACGGGCGTTCTCGGTGTCGCGGTAGAGGCGGCGCGGGATGCGGGGCGTCTCGTGGCGCAGGTCGCCGTCGGGATCGCGGTCGGAGATCTCCTCGGCCGAGCCCAGCTGGTGGACGATGTTCTCGATGAGCGGGCGCTCGACCACGCGGGCCGTGTCCTGCGTCGAGAGGATCAGTTCGGCGATGCGTGCCTCGATGTCGGCGATGATCTCGTCGCCGTCGGGGTTCTCGCGGTAGGTCTGCTTGAGGCTCTCGAGGTAGCGCTCGAGGGCTTCGTAGGCGTCGGTGTTCAGCGTGAAGCCGACACCCGATATGCTGCATTTCTTAACCTCGTTCATGATGGATGGGTGTTTGCGGGAGTCTTACAAGCGTTTGATGCTGCCGGCGCCCGAGCTCGACGCGTGGATCGAGAGGTCCGAGCCGGCGGGGCTCTTGTAGCGGACCGAGGAGGCGCCCGAGGCCGTGGCGTTGAGCGTGCGGGTGCACGAGACGGCGATGGCCGATGCGCCCGACGCGCCGGCCGTGCAGACCTCCGTGCGCAGCTCCTCGGCGTCGATGTGCGAGGCGCCCGAAGCCTCGATGCTGCATGTGCGGGCCGAGCCCTCGGCCTGGATTCTCGAGCTGCCCGAAGCGTCCATGTCGCACCGCTCGCACTGGACGGCCATGCGGATCTTCGAGGCGCCCGAGGCGTCGGCCTCGCACGTGTCGCTCACCGTGCCGCCCACCTCGATCAGCGAGACGCCCGAGGCGTCGATCTCGCACGACGCGCAGCGCACCATCGCTACGATCTTGGAGGCGCCCGAGGCGTCGATCTCCAGCTCGCGGGCGGTGATGACCGGCTCGGCGACGATGTGCGCGGCGCCCGAGCCGTCGAGCTCCCCGATCTGGCCGTCGCAGGGCACGGTGACCTCGAGCGTGACGTTGCGGAAGTTGTTGAAGTGCCCCTTCTCGGACTTCAGGCCGATGCGGAGCGTGCCCTTCTCGACCTTCAGACAGAGGTAGGGGAGGAGGTTGTCGTCGATCTTCACCGTCGCGGGGCCCGAGCCCTTGACCAGGGTGACGCGGGCGCAGGAGAAGGCCTTCAGGCCCTGGAACGCGCCCACGTCGAAGGTGCGGGTGACGATGCGGCCGCTGCCCTCCACGCGGCGGTCGTCGTTGCGGAAGTTGCTGACCAGGTCGCCGGCTACGGCGTAGAGCGAGCCCGCGGCGAGCGCCGCGGCTGCGAAGGTGACCAGTGCGATGAGTATCTTTTTCATGGCGGAGTGGTGTTTTTTGGGGTTAGTTTTCTTCGGTTTTTCCGTGTCGGATGAGTCGGATCTGCCCGACCAGCTCGTTCCACGCGACGTCGAGCATCGCCAGATATTCGCGGCCCTTGTCGGTGAGGCTGTAGTACTTGCGGGGCGGGCCCTGGGGCGACTCCTCCCAGCGGTAGGTGAGCAGTCCGGCGTTCTTCTGCCGGGTGAGGATCGGGTAGAGCGTACCCTCGACTACGATCATCTCGGCCTGCTTGAGCTCGGCGATGATCTTCGGAGCGTAGCTGTCCTCGCGCGAGAGCATGGCGAGGATGCAGTACTCCAGGATTCCTTTGCGCATTTGCGCCTTTACGTTGTCTTCGGCCATGGTGTCAGTTCTTTAATCGTTTGGGGGCCTTGGGGATGATCAGCCAGAGGATGATGTAGACCCACAGGGAGAGACCTCCGGCCAGGATCAGGATGAGCGTTGCGATGCGGACGAGCGATGTGTCGAGGCCGAAATATTCGGCTATGCCGCCGCACACGCCGGCGATCATGCCGTTGCTCGTGCGGACGAGGCGTTTGTTGTCGGTTGCCATGCGGTTATCGTTTTTTAGCGTGAATGTCGAATCGGGGGGCCGGGGCTTCGGGGATCACCAGCCAGAGGACCACGTAGATCCAGATCGAGAGGCCTCCGAAGAGGATCAGCAGCAGGGTGACCAGGCGCACCGGCGTGGGGTCGGTGCCGAAGAACTCGGCGATGCCGCCGCAGATGCCGGCGATCGAGCGGTCGGTGCGCGAGCGGCGCAGGTGGCGCTCGCCCGGCTCGGCGTCGGTGGTGCCGGCCGCGTCGGTGCGTCGTTCGCCGAACTCCTCGGGGCGGCCCATGCGGGCGATCGCCTCGCGCACGGTGTCGGCGCCGACCACCAGCATGGGCGAGGGGATGCGCTCGCGGAAGATCTCGGCGATGCGGCGCTCGATGTCGTCCATCGTCTCCGCATCGTCGGCCGGGAGCCGGTCGCGGATGTCGTCGAGGTAGCTCTTCAGCATCCGATAGGCGTCGTCGTCGATCGTGAAGGCCATCGAGCCGACGTTTACGTTGAGGGTCTCTTTCATGGAGGTAGGTGTTGGCTGTTATTGTGCGGTGTTGTATTATTTTCGTACTGCAAATATAATACGCTTTTTTATACTATGCAAAACAAAGTACTTGTTTTTTGCAAAAAAAATGCTCCGCCGGGCGATTTTTCCCGCGCAAGGGGTTCGGACGAGGGTGCTTCGGCGCCGCTGCGGGGTATTGCGCGGGTGCTGCGGGTGCGTTCGGTTGCAGCCCGGCTGTTGCCTTGCGCCGGGGCGGTGCCGCTGCCGGCCGCTTTTCGGCGGAGCTGCGGGGGCGTTGCGGGGCTGTTCGGGCGCGCCCGGCTGTTGCCTTGCGCCGGGGCGGTGCCGCTGCCGGCCGCTTTTCGGCGATGCTGCGGCCGCCTTGCTGCTGCTTTGCGACGTCCGGCGATGCGTAGGGTGCGAAAAGTGGGCCGCGATGGTGGCCGATCTGCGGATTTCTCCTATTTTTGCACCGGCCGGGGCGCGCCGCTGCGCCGCCGGCGAAAAAAGCCGGCCGGGCAGTGCAGTCTTCCGCTCCGGCGGTCGTTTATCCGATACTTGCGCATGGAGTTTACCGAAGAGAGATTGGCCGAGGGGTGCCGCCGCGGGGAGGCGGCGGCCCGTCGCGAGCTGTACGACCGCTACGCCGGCCGGCTGCTGGCCGTGTGCCTGCGCTATGCGGGCGACCGCGCGGCGGCCGAGGATCTGCTCCACGACGCCTTTCTGAAGCTCTACGGCGCTTTCGACCGCTTCCGCTACCGCGGCCCGGGGTCGCTCCGGGCGTGGTTGGAGCGCTCGACGGTCAACCTGGCCATCGAGCGGCTGCGGAGCCGCAACCGCCGGCCTACGGTCGCTCTCGACGAGGGTCGCCTGCCGCTCGTCGAGGAGGCGCTCGACGCCGGGGCGGTGGCCGGGCTGTCGCACGAGGTGCTGCTGCGCATGGTGGGCGAGCTGCCCGAAGGGTACCGCACCGTATTCAACCTCTTCTGCATCGAGGGGCACTCGCACCGCGAGATCGCCCGCATGCTGGGGATCAACGAAAAGAGCTCCTCGTCGCAGCTCGCCCGTGCCCGGGCGCTGCTCGCCTCCCGCGTGAGGGCCTATCTTCAAAGTCAGGAACCATGAAACCGAATCAAGACGACTGGATCGACGCCGTGCGCGCGGCGTTGCGCGATGCCGAAGCGAAGCCCTCTGCCGGAGGCTGGGAGCGCCTGGAGCGGGCGCTGGCCGAAGCGGAAGCCCCGCAGGGGGCCGTCGCGGGCCGGCGGAGGCTCGTGCCGGGCGGCCCGTTGCGGCGCTGGATGTCGATGGCGGCGGCCCTGCTGCTGACTCTGGCCGGCGGAGGCTATCTGTGGCGCGCAGGCGACCGCCTGCCCGATGCGCTGCCTGCGGCGGGGTCGATGGTGGCGGAGCTCCCGGGCGGGGCGTCGGCCGCCGATGCGCCTGCCGGCGAGGACGACGGAGCGGAGGCTGCGGCCGGGCAGATGGCTGAACGGATAGCCGGGGCGCTCGTCCCGCAGCGCAGGGCGGCCGATTTAGCCGGGGCGGAATTTGCCGCCGGGCGGTCGCATGCCGCCCGTGAGCAGGCCCCCGCGCTCCTGGCCGCGAAGCGCGCGCCGGAGCATGCCGGCACCGTCGCGGCCGGGCACGAAGGGGCCCTCCGGGTCGGGCATGAAGAGACGCTTCTGTCCGGGCGCGAAGAGCCGCTTCGGGAGCCGGACGCCGGGGCCGACGCGAACCCCTCGCGCGAGGCTGCGCCCGCCGTTGCGACGGACGCCCCCGACACCTTCGATACGCCCGACGCCCCTGCCCGTCCGGCGGTGCGCGGCGACCGGAGCGGCCGCAATGACCGCAGCGATCGGAGCCGTAGTGCGGCGCCGCGGTCGTCGGTCCGTGCGGAGCGCCGCACGTCGTTCGCCTTCCATGCCGCGGGCATGCCCGGCAGCGGGGGAGGCGGGGCCCTGCGCGAGGTGTTCGCCGACGCCCCCTCGGCGGGTCCGATCGTCTCGTCGACGCTGGTCCATGCGCCGGGCGACGTGGTGACGCACGTGGTGCGCGACCTCTCGCTGCCGCTCGAGGCCCACGACTACCGCCACCGCCAGCCCGTGAGTGCGGGCGTCGCCTTCCGGCGCGGCTTCGCCTACGGGCTGTCGCTCGAGACGGGCGTCAACTACACGCTGCTGCGCTCCGACGTGACGGTCGCCGGGCGCGGCACGGCGATCGACCAGCGGCTCCACTTCGTGGGGGTGCCGCTGCGCCTGAACTGGCAGTTTTTCGAGCGCGGCCCCCTCTCATTATATATAGGTGCGGGCGGACAGGTCGAGAAGTGCGTCGCCGCCCGCTTCGGCGGGCGCAAGGTCGACGAGCCGGGCGTGCAGTGGTCGCTTGCGGCCGTGGCTGGCGCCCAGTGCCGCCTGGGCGGCGCCGTGGGGCTCTACTTCGAGCCCGAGGCGGCGTGGTACCTCGACGAGACGACGCTGCGCACGTCGCGCACGGACCGCCCGACGACCTTCACGCTGCGCCTGGGCGTGCGATTTTCGTTCTGATATTCAGCTCCCGAAAGGCGAAGGGCCCGGCATGCGCCGGGCCTTCTTCGTCGGGGTGCGGGATCGCTAAGCTGCAGGTGCAGGATCATATTGTACGACCGAATACAATATTTTGCAGACCAAATAGAATATTTTTGTTTGAGCGAAAAGAATTTGTTGCTATCTTTACTCCCGATATGGCACTCTGCGGCCTGCGGCGACGGATGCGCCGGGCGAGAGGGACGGATATGAAAAAACACAAGCGCAGCTGCTGCCGCACTTGTGTCGCTGTGATCCCGACGGGATTCGAACCCATATCGTAAGAACCGGAATCTTAAATTCTATCCATTGAACTACGGGACCGGGAGTGCAAAGATGCAAAAAAAATTTAATCGAACCAAAAAAATGCGCGAAAAGCAGAATAATTGGCAGCGTGTGGAGGCGGTGATCAAGTGGGCGAATATGTCGACCAACTATTTTGCACGATACATCGGCCTGGCACGGGGCGAGAATCTCTATCAGATCAAACGGGGCAACAACGGTATCTCGCTCGACGTGGCCGAGCGTGTCGTGGCGAAGTTCCCCCAGATCGACAAGCTGTGGCTGCTGACCGGCGAGGGGCAGATGTTCTGCGACAGCAGCCTGCGCGGGGTGCAGATCCCCTATTATAATGTCGACGTCGAGCAGTCGATCGCCCGGCTCGGCGAGCTGGAGAGCAACGTCTCCTTCATGGCCCAGCCCGTGGGCGACTGCGACCTGGCGATGCGTTACGAGGGGCACGCCATGGGCGACCGCATCCCGGCCGGATCGGTGGTCCTGCTCAAGGCTACCGACCCCGAATCGATAATTCCCGGGTCGGAATATGTGATTATCACACAAAAAATTGTAACTTTGCGAATAGTACGCACGGCCGACGAGGAGGGCAAGCTGCGACTGGTGGCGGGAGACCGCCGCAAGTTCGACGACATCCTGCTGCCCGCCAGCGAGATAAAGGCCTTGTACAAAGTGAAGGGAATATTGATAATCAACAGTTAGCAGCATATGTTTTCAGGCATCGTGGAACGCATGGGCGAGGTGGTCTCGATCCGTGAGGACCGTCAGAACAAGGATTTCACCCTCCGCGCCGATTTCGCGTCGGAGCTGAAGATCGACCAGAGTGTGGCGCACAACGGCGTCTGTCTGACCGTCACCCGTATCGAGGGCGACACCTACACCGTCACGGCGATGAAGGAGACGCTCGACCGCAGCAACCTCGGGCTGCTGCGGGTGGGCGATTGGGTCAACCTCGAGCGGTCGATGAAGCCCGACGCGCTGCTCGACGGCCACATCGTGCAGGGCCACGTCGACCAGACGGCCCGCTGCACGGCGCGCGAGGATGCCGATGGGAGCTGGTACTACACCTTCGAATACGAACCCCGCGGCGGGGGCATGTGCACCGTGGAGAAGGGCTCGGTGGCCGTCAACGGCGTGAGCCTGACGGTGTGCGATCCCACCGAGCGGTCGTTCCGCGTGGCGATCATCCCCTACACCTACGAGCACACCAACTTCTGTCGCATCGACGTGGGGTCGACGGTCAACCTCGAATTCGACATCGTGGGCAAGTACATCGCCCGCCTCATGCAGCAATATACGAAATAGGCCATGATACGCATCAAGACCAAGGAGGGAGCCTCGCTCCTGATCGCCCTGCTGGCGGCGACGATCGTCGCCGCGATTCTCTTCGCGCTCCGGGCCCGCGGGGTCGAGCTGCGCTGGATCGCCGTCGTGACGGCCGTGTGCGGTACGTTCGGCGTGATCTCGGGCGTGGCACTCTTCATCATCCGCAAATACGTGGCCTACAAGCTCAAGCCGATCTACTCGATCGTCCTCTCGCGCGACGTCCACACCAAGGAGGTGCTCTCCGAGCTGCGCGACAAGCGCGTGGAGAACATCGGCGAGGAGCTCACGGCGTGGGCCGATACCAACGACCGCGAGATCGCCCGCCTGAAGCAGGCCGAGCAGTTCCGCAAGCAGTATCTGGGCAACGTGGCCCACGAGCTGAAGACCCCCATCTTCAACATCCAGGGCTACATCTCCACGCTGCTCGACGGCGGCCTGGAGGACGAGCTCATCAACCGCAAGTATCTGGAGCGCGCCGAGAAGAGCATCGACCGCCTGATCAACATCGTCAACGACCTCGACACGATCTCGAAGCTCGAGAGCAGCATGAACCGCCTCGACATGGAGCGCTTCGACATCGTGGCTCTGGCCAAGGAGATCGCCGAGCAGGCCGAGATCGAGGCCGACCGCAAGGGTATCGTCCTTTCGGTCAAGGGGGCCGAGAATCTTCCCTCGCCTTTCTGGGTGCAGGCAGACAAACACTACATCGGCCAGGTGTTCGTCAATCTGGTCATCAACTCGATCCGCTACGGCCGCGAGGGGGGCATGACGCGCATCCGCTTCCGCGACATGCTCGATCGTATCCTGGTTGAGGTCGAGGACAACGGCCAGGGCATCGGCAAGGAGGACCTGCCGCGCATCTTCGAGCGCTTCTACCGCACCGACAAGGGCCGCTCGCGCGAGCAGGGCGGCACGGGCCTCGGTCTGGCGATCGTCAAGCACATCGTCGAGGCGCACGGCGAGCGCATCTCGGTGCGCAGCGAGCCCGGCGTGGGCAGCACCTTCTCCTTCACCCTCAAGAAGGTCCCCCTGGAGCAGATCAGATAGGCGCGTGCGCATCCGGCGCGTCACGAAGCCCCTCTTGGGCCTTCGCGCATCGCCGAGGGTGCGCGCCCCGCAACCGTTAAAACGCAAAGCAACCAATGACCGATCTCTTGTCCGTCGTCTGGAATTTCGACCCTGTGCTCGTCGAGCTCGGGTCGCTCGACATCCGCTATTACGGGGTGATGTGGGCCCTGGCGATTCTCATCGGCATGAAGTTCTTCGACGATTTCTGCCGCCGCGAAGGGCTCTCGCCCAAGATCTCCGATTCGATCTTTCTCTACGGTACGCTGGCCACCTTCATCGGCGCCCGGCTGGGACACTGCCTCTTCTACGACCCCGCGGAGTACCTGCGCGAGCCGTGGACCATCCTCACGGGCATCCGCGACGGCGGCCTGGCGAGCCACGGCGCAGCCATCGGGCTGCTCATCGGCCTGTGGCTCTTCTCGCGCAAGAACCGCCTGCCCTACATCTGGTCGCTCGACCGCATCATGATCCCCGTGGGGATCGGCGGTGCGCTGGTGCGCCTGGGCAACCTCTTCAATTCGGAGGTCTTCGGCACGCCGACCGACCTGCCTTGGGGCTTCGAGTTCGTGCGCTCGGCCAAGTGGGTCCACGAGTTCGCCCCGGCGGCCGTCCACCCCACGCAGATCTACGAGGCATTGTGCTACCTGGCCTCTTTCGCCGTGCTCTGCTGGCTCTATTACGGCAAGGATCTTGCGCGTCGGCGTCCGGGGATGCTCTTCGGAGTGGGCTTGATCGGCACGTTCCTCACCCGCTTCTTCATCGAGTTCATCAAGACCGAGCAGGAGGCTTTCGAGGTGGGCTGGGCGCTCGACATGGGCCAGTGGTTGAGCATTCCCTTCATCGTGCTGGGCGTGTGGATGATCCTGCGTGCCCGCACAGCTAAAAACTAACGATATGAGCAACAGTCGAATGGTCGATGCGGTCAACCGCCTGGTGGGGAACCTGCTCGCGGGTGCGGGCGAGGTGACGCTGCCCGGCGTGGGGACGCTCCGCGTGGAGCGTCGTGCGGCGCAGCGTCTCTCGCGCCGGCGTGTGGTGCCTCCCTGCCGCACGGTGGTCTTCGCCTCGGCAGAAGGGGGCGTGTCGCTCGTCGAGCGGATCGCGCTGGCGGCCCGGGTCGACGCCGCGAAGGCGCAGGAGATCTACGATACGTGGCGCGCACGCGTGAGCGGCGACCACCGCCTCACGATCGAGGGGGTGGGCGAGCTGCGCCACAAGAGCTTCGTCCTCGATCCCGCATTCGACGCCCAGCTCAACCCCCAGGGTCATGCTCCCGTGCAGCTGGCCGCGCCGCGCCGCCGCTTCGACTTCGTGCTGTGGCTGGGCATCGCCGCCATTCTCTTCGTGGCCGTGTTCGTGGGCTACTGGTGGAAAACCATGGGCGAGGAGTCGCTGCGCGGCAGGGTCGTCGCCTCGGCGGTCGCGCCGCAGGCGGAGGCCGGGACTTCGGGCGCCGATTCGTCGGTTGCCGATTCCGTTGTCGATCCGGCGGTCGGTGCTGCCGTCGATCCTGCGGCCGACCCGATGGCTGGCGGCGCCGCTGCCGCTGGTTCGGCCGGTTCGGCTGGTTCGGCCGGTTCCGCCGTGCAGCCGGGTGCGGAGGACGTTCCGCCGGCCGGCAGTGCCGATGCTGCGGGCGCTTCGGCTCCGGCCGCACCGACCGCTCCCGCCGCTGCCGATTCGGCCGCCGACGCCTCGCGCGCCGCGATCCCCGACGGGGTGCGGACCTTCGTGTCGGGGCGCCGCTATGCGGTGCTGGGCGTCTTCAGCTCGGAGGCCAATGCCCGCCGGGCCGTCGCCCAGGCGCAGCAGAGCGAGCCGTCGCTCCGCCCGGTCGTCTACCGCTTCGGCGAGAAGTTCCTCGTCTCGCCCTTCGACGATGCCGAGGCCGACCCCTGCACGCAGTTCATCCGCGCGCATGCCGACCGTTTCCCCGGCATGTGGACCTATACCGCCCGTTGATGCGCCGCCTCGCCGAGGGGATCACCCGCACGATCGACCTCTTCTACGTGCGGCCCGTAGCGGCCGTCGTGCCGCGGCAGGTGTTCCGCTATGCTGCCTGCGGCGGGGCCAATATCGTGGTGGGGTGGGTGCTCTACTACCTCATCTACCACCTGCTGCTGGAGCAGCGGCCGGTCGATGTCGGGCCGCTGGTCGTCTCGGCCCATGTGGCAGCGATGCTCCTCTGCTTTCCCGCCACCTTCCTCCTGGGCTTCTGGCTCAACCGCCGCGTCGCTTTCAGCGCCTCGGCCCTGCCGTCGGGCGTGCAGCTGCTGCGCTACGGCCTCTCGGTCGCAGGTTCGGTGGGGGTCAATTACGTGTGTCTGAAGGCGTTCGTCGACGGGTGCGGATTCTGGGCCACCCCGTCGCAGATGCTCGCCATGGGGGTGACCACGGTCTACAGCTTTCTTGCTGCCAAGTATTTCACGTTCAGGGCTTGACGCCGCGGTTGCGGCCGCTCCAGCTGTTGCGCAGCCGGTTGGCGATCGAGGGTGGCGCGTCGCGCACGACGGTCGCCAGCAGATCGTCCCACGCCTCGTCGACCCAGCCGATGCGCGTGCGGCACTTCTTGACCACCTCCATCGCCCATATTTTCACGGCCGGCCGCGCCGCGGGGTCGACGGCCCATGCCGCGGCACTCTCGGCGATCGTCTCCAGCGCCTCGGTGCCGGGGTAGTAGCTGCCGAGCAGGTGGGCCATGATCTTGGCCAGGTGGCGGCGGGCGCTGGGATCGGTCGTCGCGGCGAAGTCGCGACGGCAGAAGCGCTCGGCGAAGGGGGCGAAGCGCTCGGGGGAGGCGAAGTAGAGCGTCTCGACGACGTAGGCACCGCGGAACGCCACGGCGTGGCGCACGCGGGCGGGCAGCGAGACGTCGGGTGTCGCGACCGTGTCGTAGAGCAGTGCGATGTCGGCCTCGGAGGCGCCGATGCGCGCGGCCGTGCGGCGGGCGTACTCCTCGCAGAAGGGCCCGGCGAGCAGCTCGACGAGCTCGCGGCGGGTCATCCGAAGAGCTTCTTTTTCGACGTCGTGACCACGAAATCTTTCAGATAGAAGGGCTCGAAGTAGGCCACGTCCTCGGTGCGCCCGGCCCGGAGCGCCTCCTCGGCCAGGCGGGCCAGGCCGCGCGCCGAGGGGGTCACCTCCACGAACGTCGCTCCGGGCAGCACCTCGGCGCACTTGCGGGCGCCGCTGCCGAAGATGACGAAGGGACGACCCGAGCGGCGCTCGTCGCCGAAGCTCTCGCTGTCGACGACCACGGCCGCCACGTCGCCCTGCGGCCGGCCCTCGGTGTCGAAGAGCTGGGCGTAGACCTCCATGCGGCGGGCGTCGACCATGGGGCAGAGCAGCGCGCGGTCCCAGTCGTCGACGTCGAGGATCCCGGCACGGTAGTCCTCGCGGGCCACCTCGGCGAGCGCGTCGAGCGACCCGACGGCCACCAGCGGCTTGTCCAGCCCGTAGCAGAGCCCTTTGGCGAACGAGGTGCCGATGCGCAGCCCGGTGTAGGAGCCGGGGCCCTTGCCCACGGCCACGGCGTCGAGCCGCTCGGGCGCGATGTCCGTTTCGCGCAGCAGCTCGTCGACGAAGACGGCCACCTTGCGGGCGTGGTCGCGCCCCTCGTCGCTTTCGCGCAGCGACAGCAGCTCGCCGTCGCGGGCGATGCCCACCGAGCAGATGTCGGTGCCGGTTTCGATGCAGAGAATCAGTGACATATCGTTGTGTTTTTCAATACTCGTCGATCACTCCGAAGCGCACGAGCGCCCGGAGGATGCCGTCGTCGTCGACCGACGACGTCGTGTGGTCGGCCGCCTCGCGCGCCTCGGCGCAGGCGTTGCCCATCGCCACGCCGATGCCCGCCGCGCGCAGCATCGCCGTGTCGTTGCCCCCGTCGCCGAAGGCCATCACCTCGTCGGGCGCGAGGCCGAAGCGCTCCATGAAGGTGCGCATGCCCGTCGCCTTGTCCACGCCCCGGGGGTTGAAGTCGGCGAAAGCGGGGTGCCAGCGCGCCGCGATCAGCTCGGGTACCTGCTCCATCACGCGCCGCTCGGTTTCGGCGTCCAGGAAGAGGCACAGCTGGCAGCAGTCGCCGTGCGAGAAGCGCTCGCGCAGGTCCGCCACGCGCGGCGCGGGCAGGTCGACCAGCCGGAAGAGCTCCTCGATCGCGGGGCTCGTGCGCGCGACGAACTCGCCCTCGTCGAGCTCGAGCATCACCTCGAAGCCCAGCTCCTCGGAGAGGGCCATCACGCGCTCGAAAGCCTCGGGCGGGATCGGACGGCAGGCGATCAGTGCCCCGTCGGCCGTGTGGCAGCTGGCGCCGTTGAGCGCCACCACGCCGTCGAATGGAAGCCCGGCCAGCGGCGTGAGGTTGCTCGCCGTGCGCCCCGTGGCGACGAAGAGGCGCACGCCCCGCGCATGGGCGCGCAGCAGTGCCTCGCGCGCGGAGTCGGGCACGCGGTGGGTGCGGAAGCTCACCAGTGTGCCGTCGACGTCGAAAAAGAGGGCCCGGATCATTTGTAGCGCTTCATCGCCTTGTCCATCTCGCGCTTGGCGTCGCTCTCCTTCAGGTGCTCGCGCTTGTCGTAGGCCTTGCGGCCGCGGGCCAGGCCTATGGCGATCTTGGCCAGCCCCCGCTCGTTGAGGAACAGGCGCAGGCCCACGATCGTGAGCCCGCGGTCCTGCGAGGCGCGCTGGAGCTTGTCCAGCTCGCGTCCGGTGAGCAGCAGCTTGCGGTCGCGGCGCGGCGTGTGGTTGTTGCACGTGCCCCACGCATACTCGGCGATGTTGACCCCGCGGATCCACAGCTCCCCGCGGTCGAAGTAGCAGTAGGTGTCGGTCATCGAGGCCTTGCCCGCGCGGATCGACTTGATCTCCGTGCCGACGAGCACCACGCCCGCCACCCACTCCTCGAGGATCTCGTAGTCGAAGGTCGCGCGCTTGTTGCGGATATGGATCTTTTTCTGTTCAGTCATAGTTTGCGGTACGCTAATTGCTCTTGTAAAACACGGGGCGGGGAAAGTGTTTCACTCATCTTTCTGTTTCATTCCGTTTGCTGCCCGCAGGCGCCCCTGGCGTCTCGGACGACCCCGCCCCTTCTTTTTTTCTCCTCCTGCCGGCCGCCTTCCGATCGGCGCCTCACAGAATCAGCCGCTGCAATTTGTGTGCTATGGTCACCTTGGCCTGGTTGAGGGCCGCCAGACGCTGGATCAGTGGCGTCTGCTCCTCCTCGGGAAGCCCGTCGAGCTGCCCCTGCAACTCCTTGATGAGCCCCTCGATGATCTTCGAGCGGTAGAGCGTCACGGCCTTGGGAACCCCCACGGCCAGCATCTCGGCCGTGCTCTCCACGTGCACCTCCTTGCGCTGCCATAGCTGGCTGGGGACGTAGTTGTCGTCCGAGGTGAGGATGTCGACCGAGAGGTTGCACACCTCCGGGTCGGGGTGGTTGAGGAAGTGGTGGGCCGGCACCTCCGTGCCGACGCCCAGCTGGCGCCACTGCGCGCGGTAGGTCTCCAGAATCTTGTTGAAGCGCGGGTCGCGGAAGGTCAGGCGGTCGGCGTCGAGCTCCGAGAAGATCACCTCGGCGACGTTGCAGGCCACCATCGTGCGCCCCTCCTTGAACTCGAAGCCCTCGTGTCCGTGCTTGAGCAGGTACTTGACGATCTCGCGCTCGAGCGCCTCGACGCTGCTCCCCACCTCGATGCGCCCGACGAACTGCGTGTCGGGCCGCGCGGGCTGCGGCGGCGCCTCGGCGATCTGGCGGGCGGTCTGCCGGCGCACGAATTCGTCGGTCTCGCGGTCGCCCGTCGAGGCGAGGCGCTTGCGCGCCACCTCCGAGATGAGGATGCGCTCGTCGATGTCCATGATCCGGCCGCACTCCTTGATGTAGACCGACCGCTGGATCGGGTCGGGGATCTGGGCGATCGACTGCACCATGTCGCCGATGAGCGCCGCCTTGCGTATGGGGTCGCCCTCGGCGTCGCGGAGCAGCAGCCGCGCCTTGAAGGCCAGGAAGTCCTGCTCGTTGGCGCGGATGTACTCCTGCACCTCGGCGGCCGTGTGGCTGCGGGCGAACGAGTCGGGGTCCTCCGGCTCGGGCAGCAGCACCACGCGCACGTTCATCCCCTCCCTGAGGATCATGTCGATGCCGCGCAGCGAGGCGTGGATGCCCGCCGAGTCGCCGTCGTAGATGACGGTGATGTTCTTGGTGAAGCGCCCCAGCAGGCGTATCTGGTCGGTCGTCAGCGACGTGCCCGACGACGAGACGACGTTCTCCACGCCGGCCTGGTGCATCGAGATCACGTCGGTGTAGCCCTCGACCAGGATGGCGTATTCGTGCTGCTGGATCGCCTTCTTGGCGAAGTAGAGGCCGTAGAGCTCGCGCTTCTTGCTGTAGATCTCGCTCTCGGGCGAGTTCTGGTACTTGGCTACGTGCTTGTCGGTGCGCAGCGTGCGGCCGCCGAAGGCGACCACGCGGCCCGAGATGTTGTGCACGGGGAAGATCACGCGGTCGTAGAAGCGGTCTCGTAGGGTGCCGTCGTATTCGCGCTCGATCGATAGTCCGGTGGAGAGGAGAAACTCTTTTTTGTAGCCCGCCGCCAGGGCGTCGTGCGACATGCGGTCTCCCTTGGCGGGGCAGAATCCCAGGCCGAACTTGCGGATCGTGGCGTCGGTCATGCCGCGCGTCTGGCGGAAGTAGCTCATCCCGACGCTCATCCCCTCGCCCTCGCGGTGGAGGTAGTCGGCGAAGTAGGAGGCGGCCCAGCCGTTGAGGGCGAACATCGACTCGCGGTCGTCGTTGCGCCGCTCCTCCTCGGGCGTCAGCTCGCGCTCCTTTACCTCGATGCCGTAGCGCTTGGCCACGGCCTTCAGCGCCTCGGGGTAGGTCATGCTCTCGTGCTCCATGAGGAAGGTCACGGCGTTGCCGCCCTTGCCGCAGCCGAAGCACTTGTAGACCCCCTTGGCCGGGGAGACGATGAACGACGGGGTCTTCTCGTTGTGGAACGGGCAGCACGCGGTGTAGTTCACGCCCTTGCGCCGGAGCGTGACGAAGTCGCCGATAATGTCCACGATGTTGGCGGCGGCGTAGATGCGGTCTACCGTTTCCCTGTCGATCATCCCTGCAAAGGTAATTCATAATTCACAATTCTCCGCCTTTCCGTGCGAAAAAGGCGGCCGCGGCGCGGGCGAGGTGAGGGGGCGGTTGCAGGGTCGGGCGGTCGGGTGGTCGGGTGCGGTCCAGGCACGGTGCAGTGCGGCGTGGGTATGGGCGGGCCTTGCCCTTTCTCAAAGGGGCGGGGGATTGTCCATATCGCTGCACGCAGTCGCGCAGATCGTCCGCCAAGCAAAAAGGGCAGGGATTGAATCCCTGCCCTTGTCGGAAGAAGTCCGTCGGGTCCGTTTAGTCCTCGAGCTTTGCAGCGAGGAACTCGCGGTTCAGACGGGCGATGTGCGCGATGGAGATCTGCTTGGGGCACTCGGCCTGGCAGGCACCCGTGTTGGTGCAGTTGCCGAAGCCCAGCTCGTCCATCTTGGCGACCATCGCCTTGGCGCGGCGCGCACCCTCCACGCGGCCCTGGGGCAGCTTGGCGAGCGACGATACGCGGGCGGCGACGAAGAGCATCGCCGAGCCGTTCTTGCACGTCGCGGCGCAGGCACCGCAGCCTACGCATGCGGCGGCGTCCATCGACTCGTCGGCGTCGGCCTTGGCGATGGGAATGGCGTTGCCGTCGGGCACCGAGTTGGTGCGCACCGACACGAAGCCGCCGGCCTGGAGAATCTGGTCGTAGGCACCGCGGTTGACCACCAGGTCCTTGATGACGGGGAAGGCCGCCGAGCGCCACGGCTCGATGGTGATCGTCGCGCCGTCCTTGAACTTGCGCATGTAGATCTGGCAGGTCGTCGCGCCGTCGCCCGGGCCGTGGGCGCGGCCGTCGATGTGCAGCGAGCACATGCCGCAGATACCCTCGCGGCAGTCGTGGTCGAAGGCCACGGGCTCCTTGCCCTGGTGTACGAGGTCGTTGTTCAGAATGTCGAGCATCTCGAGGAACGAGGTGTCGGCCGAGATGTTCTCGACCTTGTAGCTCTCGAAGGCGCCCTGGGATTTAGCGTCTTTCTGACGCCATATCTTCAATGTGAAATTCATGGTTTCGAATCGTTGATTAAAGGTGATACGTCAAAAAGAGTTTTAGTCCTTGTAGTTGCGCTGCGCGCGGTGGGTGAACTCGTACTCGAGGGGCTCCTGCGTCATCTCGGGTGCCGTATCCTCGCCCTTGTACTCCCAGACGGCGGCGTAGGCGAACTTGTCGTCGTGACGCAGCGCCTCGCCCTCCTCGGTCTGGTGCTCCGAGCGGAAGTGACCGCCGCACGACTCCTCGCGGTTCAGCGCGTCGCGGGCCATCAGCTCGCCCAGCTCCAGGAAGTCGGCCAGTCGCAGGGCCTTTTCGAGCTCGACGTTGAAGTCGTCGGCCTTGCCCACGACCTTCACATCCTTCCAGAACTCCTTGCGCAGTGCCTGGATCGCGGCGATCGCGCGCTCGAGCGACTCCTTGGTGCGGGCCATGCCCACGTTCTCCCACATGATGTGGCCCAGCTTCTTGTGGATGTCGTCCACCGACTGCTTGCCGTTGATCGACATGAGCTTGGCGATGCGCTCCTTGACCTGGGCCTCGGCCTCGGCGAAGGCCTTGGTGTCGGTCTTCACCTTCGGGGCCTGGATCTTCTTCGAGAGGTAGTCGCCGATGGTGTAGGGCAGCACGAAGTAGCCGTCGGCCAGACCCTGCATGAGGGCCGAAGCGCCCAGACGGTTGGCGCCGTGGTCGGAGAAGTTGGCCTCGCCGATGGCGTAGAGACCCGGGATGGTGGTCATCAGGTTGTAGTCGACCCAGATGCCGCCCATCGTGTAGTGCACGGCGGGGAAGATCTGCATCGGCTGCTCGTAGGGGTTCACGTCGGTGATCTCCT
>ERZ777306.1723-NODE-1723-length-32290-cov-69.386071_pt1 | contig 32290 bp, 21 predicted proteins | sample MGYA00374966_ERZ777306 | MGnify/ENA primary metagenome ERZ777306 (study PRJEB29329, sample SAMN06343882) | mouse gut metagenome | isolation source: Mouse cecum | place: Austria: Vienna | collected 2014-11-15 ... | reverse complement strand
AGCGTTCGAGCCATACTTTATTGCGCTATTTGAGTTTTATCGGACAGCAATATAATTGAAAACAAAATCTCATTCATTCCCGTACAAGAATGAGCTAAACCGTACGAAAATGCTCGAATCTGCAGTGACGGAGATTGATATTTCGGATACGGTTGTTTTGAAACAGATTCCTCAAATTGGTAAACTGAAATAATACGTTAGATTCCCAATAAAATAATGTGCCCCCTGCTTTTTAGCTTGTCACCTACAAATCAATATTATATAACTTCAACTTATTATATAAAGTTTTCCGGTCAATATCCAGTAATTGCGCAGCTTTGCTCTTGTTATTTCCGGTTTGGCGCAATGCTTCTAGGATATGTTCTTTTTCAGTCTCTTCATTGCGGAGTGCCATACTAGTACCGGTGGATACCGGAGCTTCCAGCAACTCTGTTCCTAGTTCCAATAAAGTAATAAAACTTCCTTGTCCCAATAAAGTCGCTCTTTTGACGATGTTCTTCATTTGGCGTAGATTTCCCGGCCAGTGATAACTCAGCAAGGCCTGTGACGCCTTTGCGTCAAAACCAACCAGATGCTTATCCAGTTCCTTGTTGGCCTGGTCGAGGAAGAAGTTGGCGAAGAGCAGAATATCTTCTTTTCGTTCTTTCAGGTCAGGCATCCGCAACGTAAACTCATTGATACGGTGATAAAGGTCCTCGCGGAACGTTCCTTTTTCAATCGCTTGCTCCAAATTCTCGTTGGTAGCGGATACCAGACGAATATCCACGGATATTTCCTGGGTAGAGCCGACCGGACGTATCTTTCTCTCTTGCAGGGCACGCAGCAGTTGAATCTGTACCTCATAACTAAGATTCCCGATTTCATCTAAAAAGATAGTGCCGCCGTTGGCTGCGACGAAAGCTCCGGTTTTGTCCGTCAGTGCGCCCGTAAAAGAGCCTTTCACATGACCGAAAAACTCGGAAGCTGCCAGTTCTTTGGGGATAGAGCCGCAATCTACAGCAATAAACGGTTTGTCGCTTCTCTTGCTGAGTTGATGGATACGATGCGCCACATATTCTTTTCCCGTTCCGCTGGAACCGTTGATTAGTACGGACATATTGGTCGGAGCCACCAATCCTACATAATTGTATAGCTGCTTGGCAGCATCACTTTCTCCCTCCAGATAAGAATGGTTAGTTTCGGAAGTGTCTTGTGAATTAGAACCTCCTTTTTTAGGATTGGAAGAGTTCCGGGCTGTAGAATGGGGTACCGCCGGACTACTTTCCGTTTGCAAAGCCTCGGATATTTTCTTCAGCAACTCTTCAGGATTTACGGGTTTGGCAATATAATCCCGTGCTCCGAGTTTCATCGCCAGTACGGCAGATTGAATATCCGCATATCCTGTCATGATAATCAACGGAATATTTATACCCCGGTCATTCATCCATTTCAACAAATCGATACCTTCGTAATCGGGCAACCGTAAATCTGATAATACCAAGTCAACAGTCTGACTTTCAATATGCTTTCGGGCACGTGCAATATTACTCACTGATGATACTTCAAATCCCTTCTTGCCTAACCAGGTCTTTAGCATCATTCCAAAAGTGATATCATCTTCAACGATCAATATGGAGCTCATCATGTCAGGTTTTGATTCTTTTAAGTCACAAAGGTAAGATGATTTAGGCGAAAATGGTATATTTGCAAACTTAAATTAAATAAAAGCGTAATGAAAAAGATTGTATTGATATTATTAACTATATCGTTTTGCGGATTAACTTCCTGCAAGACCGGAACAAAAAAAGGAGGAGACATGGATAAAGAGACATTGGTAAAGATTGAGACAACTGCCGGAGATATCAAAGTGAAGTTGTACAATGAGACACCAAAGCATCGGGATAATTTTATCAAACTGGTGAAAGAGGGGATGTATGAAGGGACACTGTTCCATCGTGTCATCAAAGATTTTATGATTCAGGCAGGCGACCCGGATTCAAAGAACGCGCCGAAAGGGAAAATGCTTGGAGCAGGTGATGTCGGTTACACCATTCCGGCAGAATTTGTATATCCGAAGTATTTCCATAAGAAAGGCGCCTTGTCGGCAGCCCGTCAGGGAGATAATGTGAACCCGAAAAAAGAATCTTCCGGTTGTCAGTTCTATATCGTGACAGGTAAGGTGTACAATGATTCTACGTTGCTCGGCATGGAAAGCCAGATGAATGAAAATAAAATCAACGTTATTTTCAACAAACTGGCGCAGAAGCATATGAAGGAAATTTATAAGATGCGTAAGGAGAATGACGAAAACGGTCTTTACGATTTGCAGGAAAAACTGTTTACGGAAGCACAGGAATTGTCGGCAAAGGAACCGGAATTCCACTTCACCCCCGAACAGATTGAAGCATATACTACCGTAGGCGGGACTCCGCATCTGGACGGTGAATATACCGTATTCGGCGAAGTAGTGGAAGGTATGGATGTGGTGGATAAAATCCAGAAGGTAAAAACAGACCGTAGTGACCGTCCCGAAGAAGATGTGAAGATAATAAAAGCGGCAATACTTGACTAAATGATATGAAAATCAACAGGCACATTCTTGACAATGGGTTACGGTTGGTACATTCGCAAGATGAAAGTACGCAGATGGTGGCCCTTAATATATTATATAATGTGGGAGCTCGTGACGAACACCCCGAACATACCGGCTTTGCCCATCTGTTTGAACACCTGATGTTCGGCGGCTCAGTGAATATTCCCGATTATGACATGCCGCTTCAATTGGCGAGTGGCGAGAATAATGCCTGGACGAACAATGATATCACCAATTACTACCTCACTGTACCTCGTCAGAACGTAGAAACCGGCTTTTGGCTGGAATCCGACCGTATGCTGAGTCTTGACTTTAGCGAACGGAGCCTGGAGGTACAGCGGGGAGTGGTCATGGAAGAGTTCAAGCAACGCTGTCTGAACCAGCCTTATGGAGATGTAGGACATCTTTTGCGCCCTTTGGCTTATCAGGCGCATCCTTATCAATGGCCTACCATTGGCAAAGACCTGTCGCATATTGCCAATGCTACGCTGGAAGAAGTAAAAGCATTCTTTTTCCGTTTTTATGCCCCGAATAATGCGATTCTGTCCGTAACCGGAAATATCACTTTCGAAGAAACAGTATCGCTGACAGAAAAATGGTTTGGTCCTATTCCCCGTCGGGAAGTACCCCAGCGGAACCTGCCTCAGGAACCGGAACAGACGGAAGAACGCCGGTTGACGGTAGAACGGAATGTTCCCCTCGATGCCTTGTTCATGGCTTTTCATATGTGCGATCATCGGCATCCGGATTATTATGCATTTGATATTCTGTCGGATGTGTTGAGCAATGGGCGCTCCAGTCGATTGAACCAACGACTTGTACAAGAGAAGCAACTATTTTCGAGCATAGATGCCTATATTTCAGGCAGTGTAGATGCAGGGTTATTCCATATTAGTGGAAAGCCTTCGGCTGGTGTCACTCTGGAACAGGCGGAAGCGGCAGTAAGGGAAGAACTGGAACGGTTGCAGCAAGAACTGGTTGACGAACAGGAACTGGAAAAAGTGAAGAACAAATTTGAGTCCACCCAGATATTCGGCAACATCAATTATTTGAATGTGGCAACCAACTTGGCATGGTTCGAACTGCTTGGCCGGGCGGAAGACATGGAAAAAGAAGTAGAACGTTATCGTTCTGTTACGGCGGAACAATTGCGGACAGTAGCCCAATCCGCTTTTCGGAGGGAGAACGGAGTTGTACTCTATTATAAAAGTAGGGCGTAGTACCCGGCAAGGTTTCCTTGCGGCATGCAAGTATTTATAAGACAAGGACAATGAAGAGACTATTTGATATATATAAGACTCATTACAAAGCGCTAATTTTTCTCGGATTACCTATTGTTATTGGACAGATAGGCGTTATTATACTCGGATTTGCCGATACATTAATGATTGGGCATCATAGCACGGTAGAGCTGGGCGCAGCATCTTTCGTGAATAATGTGTTTACTCTTGCCATCATTTTCAGTACCGGATTCTCGTACGGACTGACACCTATTGTGGGTGGTCTGTACGGTACTCATCAATATGCGCCTGCCGGACAAGCCCTGCGAAACAGCCTGCTGGCAAACCTGATGGTTGCGCTTCTGTTGACTGTCTGTATGACTGTTCTTTATCTGAATATAGAGCATCTCGGACAACCTGACGAATTGATTCCCCTGATTAAACCTTACTATCTGGTGCTGCTTGCTTCCCTAGTGTTTGTCATGATTTTTAATGGATTCAAACAATTTACAGACGGAATCACAGATACCAAAACCGCTATGTGGATACTGCTCAGTGGAAATGTATTGAACATCATCGGCAACTATATCCTGATTTACGGAAAGCTCGGCTTTCCCGAACTGGGCTTGTTGGGAGCTGGTGTCAGCACGCTGTTTTCGCGTATCGTGATGGTGGTTGTATTTATAATCATCTTTGCGCGTAGTTCGCGTTTTGTCCGCTACAAAGTCGGTTTTCTCCGGCTGGGGTGGTCGCGTGCCATTTTCGGCCGTTTGAACGGACTCGGATGGCCGGTTGCTTTCCAGATGGGAATGGAAACAGCCTCTTTCAGCCTGAGTGCCATCATGATTGGTTGGTTGGGGACGATTGCTTTGGCTTCCCACCAGGTCATGTTGGCAATTTCCCAATTCACCTTTATGATGTATTATGGGATGGGAGCTGCCGTAGCTGTCCGTGTCAGCAATTTCAAAGGACAGAATGACATAGTCAATGTGCGTCGTTCCGCCTATGCCGGTTTTCATTTGATGATGACATTGGGCGTTGTGCTTTCCTTTATTGTCTTTCTTTGCCGCAATCACTTGGGAAATTGGTTTACCGACAGCCCGGAAGTAGCTGCTATGGTTACTTCTCTTATATTCCCTTTCCTCATCTATCAGTTTGGCGACGGATTGCAGATTACTTTTGCCAACGCTCTGCGTGGAATCTCGGATGTGAAACTGATGATGGTTATCGCCTTTATAGCATACTTTATCATCTCCCTGCCTGTAGGTTACTTCTGCGGTTTCGTGATGGGGTGGGGAGCAGTAGGTGTTTGGATGGCGTTCCCTTTCGGACTGACAAGTGCAGGATTAATGCTTTGGTGGCGTTTCCGCTATATGACGAAATTCTCCGTTCCCCGAATTAATACTTAATGATTTAATACTTAAAATCGCATGGCTTCCTATCGTTTCACAAAACTGAAAGTAACCATCGGTTACACGTTATTACTTGCGATTCTTCTTTTTTCTCTGGTGTTTGTGCATCATGAGATGGAGACATTGTCGGCTGCCGACGACCAGCAGAATCTGCGGACAGACAGCCTGCTGACTCTGATTCACGAGAAAGACCAGAATACCATCCAGATGCTCCGCGTATTGAGTGAAGCGAATGACAGCCTGCTTTCCGCTTCGGAGATTGAAGAGATTATTTCCGAGCAGGACTCTGTTATAATTCAGCAACGGGTGCAGCATCGGGTTATCACTAAACGTGACTCTCTGCTGACTACTCCCAATAAGAAAGGTTTTTTCAAGAGACTGGCGGAAGTGTTTGCTCCTTCCAAGGATAGTGCCGTACTCGTTAATACATCTTTGGAAGTCGCTACGGATACCATTTTGGAACCGGTTGCTTCTAAAGATTCCCTGCAGCAAAAGATTCGCATGGCTACCGAAGAAAAACGACTGCAACGACGAAGAACAATCCGGCGCACCAGTACTAAATACCAACGCATGAATTCGCAGTTGACGGCAAGAATGGATAGCCTGATAAAACAATACGAAGAAGAAATGACTTTGCGTGCCCGTCAGGATGCTGAGATGCAACAAGAGGTAAGAATGCGCTCCGCACGCACCATTGCCGGAATCGCTATCGGTGCGGTTTTGTTGTCTGCCTTTTTCTTGGTATTGATAGTACGTGACATCTCTCGCAGCAACCGCTACCGTCGGCAGTTGGAAGAAGCGAACAAACGGGCGGAAGACCTGCTCGTAGCCCGTGAAAAACTGATGCTCGCCATAACCCACGACTTCAAAGCGCCGCTCGGATCCATCATGGGTTATACTGAACTACTGTCCCGTCTGACGGAGGACGAACGGCAACGCTTTTACCTGGATAACATGAAAAGTTCCTCGGAACATCTCTTGAAACTAGTCAGCGACTTGCTCGACTTCCATCGCCTTGACCTTAATAAAGAGGAAGTGAATCGTGTCACTTTCAATCCTTCGCAGTTGTTCGAGGAAATCTATGTCAGCTTTGAACCGTTGACGGTCGCCAAGGGATTGGCATTGCAGTGCCACGTCGCTCCGGAATTGAACGGACGTTACGTCAGTGACCCTCTGAGGCTTCGGCAGATTGTGAACAACCTTCTGTCTAATGCCGTGAAGTTTACTCAACAAGGCGAGATAACGCTGACAGCCCGATATGATTCTTCAAAGCTGACGATAGCGATTGCAGATAGCGGAAAAGGTATGGCAGCCGAAGACCGCGAACGCATTTTCCAAGAATTTACCCGTTTGTCCGGTGCCCAGGGAGAGGAAGGGTTCGGCTTGGGATTATCCATCGTGAAGAAACTGGTTGTTCTGCTTGAAGGAACGATTGATGTGCAGAGCAAACTGGGAGAGGGAAGTTGCTTTACAGTAGTTCTGCCCTTGTATCCGGTAGGCGAATCCATTCCGGAAAGTCAATCATCTCCGGAAAACGAAACTGCGGATATTGACGAAGCTGCAACTGCCGTTCCTCTGATGAAAGTGATCCGTGTCCTCTTGATTGATGATGATAAGATCCAACTCAGCCTGACGGCAGCCATGCTGAAACAGCACGGTGTTGACGCAGTATGTTGCGAGCAGCTCGAAGAGCTTATCGAACAACTCCGCACTTCTGTTTTTGATGTATTGCTGACAGACATACAAATGCCCGCTATCAACGGTTTCGATTTGGTAAAACTCCTGCGTGCTTCCAACATTCCGCAGGCAAAGACCATTCCTGTGATTGCCGTGACCGCCCGTAGCGAAATGGATAAGGATGCCTTGTGCGAGCACGGCTTTGCCGGATGCCTGCATAAACCGTTTACAGTAAAAGAATTGTTGATGACAGTCAACGAAGGGCAACTTTCGGCTGATGAGGTTCACATCACAGAAGATATGGTAAACACCGGAATAAACTTTTCCGCACTCACCGCCTACTCCGGGGATGACCCGGAAGCGGCATATTCTATCATTCAGACCTTTGTTGAGGAGACAAAAAAGAATGTCGAACGGATGCGACAAGCCTTCGTTGACAAAGATACGGACGGGATAGCTGCCATGGCGCATAAACTGCTCCCTCTCCTCACGTTGATAGGCGCATCGGACGCAATAGCTCCTTTAAAGTTTTTGGAATCCTGCCGTGGAGAGTCTTTCTCTACTGAAATAAGCGATACGGCATCGGCTGCACTATCAACCGTTTGTATTATAATCAGCGAAGCGGAAAATTACTTAACGTCGATGAAAAGTGTCGATTAGGCGGAAATATCCTACTCCTTGACCGGTCATCGTATCTTTCTTGCCTTTATCCAAACCTTTTCTAAAAATAAATTGTTTACTTTGTGTCACTTAATTTATACTGGCACATTTTTACATGAAACGAAAATGGATACGACGGGTAAGCTGGATTCTGCTTACTCCTATAATACTCTTTGTAATACTAATGGTGTTGCTTTACGTCCCTCCTGTACAGAATCTTATACGTCGGGAGGTTACTGCATATGCTTCTAAAGCAACCGGCATGCAGATTCAGGTGGAACGAATCGACCTTCGTTTCCCGCTCAATCTGTTGGTTCGTGGCGTGGAGGTGATTCAGCAGCCGGACACACTCTTGTCTCTGGAAAGCCTGAATGTACGTGTGCAGGCGTGGCCGCTGCTCAAAGGGAAAGTGGAGGTGGACGAAGTGACATTGAGCCGCGTTGCTTTCAATTCTGCCAATTTGATAGACGGCATGGAGATAAAAGGTGTATTGGGACGTTTCTTCCTGCAAAGTCACGGTGTCGATTTGTCTAACGAAACAGCCGTTATTAATGCGACGGAACTATCGGACACTCATGTGCAGATGCTGATGAACGACACCACGACTACTCCCAAGGATACCACCGCTTCGGCCCCTGTAAACTGGAAAGTAGACCTTCATCAGCTGAAACTGAAAAACGTATCGTTCAGTATGCAGCTTCCCGCTGATTCGATGCGGATGGCTGCGCATATCGGTGAAGCGACTATTGACGATGCCCAAGCCGACTTGAAGAACCAGTTCTATGGACTGAAACAATTTTTGTTGTCGGGCACTTCCGCCAGCTACGATACTGGTGCGGCTAAACCCGTCGAAGGTTTCGACGCTTCACATATTGCCGTCCGTGATGTCAGCATCGGGCTGGATTCCTTATTATATAAAGGTAGGGATATGAAGGCTGTCATCCGTGAATTCACTATGAACGAACGTTCGGGATTGAGCGTTACTTCACTGACGGGACGGGCATTCTCCAATGATTCAATCATCAGTGTACCCGGCTTGAAACTGCAAACTCCTCATTCTGAAATAGATTTATCCGCTCATACTTATTGGGAACTTGTCAATATCCCGACTACGGGGCGTTTGTCTGCCAACCTGAATGCGTATATCGGCAAAGAGGACGTGATGTTATTCACTGGCGGACTGCCGGACAGCTTCAAGGAAGCCTATCCTTTTCGTCCGCTTGTCATCCGTGCCGGTACGGACGGTAACTTGAAAGAAATGCAGATTTCCCGCTTTACGGCAGACTTGCCGGGCGCATTCTCCTTAGAGGGCGGAGGTATCCTCGAAAACCTCGCTGATAGCATTACCCGCTCGGGAACCATCGGCCTGAAGATGAAAACGCAGAACCTGAATTTCCTTACCGGCTTGTCCGGTGAAGTGCCTAACGGTACGCTTGTCATCCCCGACAGTATGAATCTCGTTGCGCAGGTAGACATCAAAGGCCCTGAATACAAAGCAAACCTGCATCTGAAAGAAGGGCAGGGGGCTATGAATGTGAACGCGGCATTAAATACTGCCACCGAGGTTTACAAGGCAGACTTGAAAATAGACAACCTGCAACTCCATCATTTCCTTCCGAAAGACTCCATTTATGAGCTTTCCCTTTCTGCTGCCGCTGACGGGCGCGGACTGGATGTGATGTCTTATCGTTCATATGCCAAACTGGATTTGGCTTTAGACCGATTGCATTATGCTCAATACCATCTCTCCAACGTCCATCTGACGGGAGCTTTGAAAGGTGCGTTAGTGACAGCTAACTTGACGAGTGATAATGAACTGTTGAAGATGACGACGGATGCCGAATATAATCTGGCACACAGCTATCCCGACGGAAAAGTGACGGTTGATGTCATCCGGCTCGACTTGCACGAACTGGGACTGATGCCCGAACCGATGAAACGCCCGCTTGCTTTCAATCTTTCTGCGGAAGCCCGTCAGAACCGGGTGTTTACGCATTTTATTTCCGGTGACATGAAACTCAACCTGAGTGCACGTTCCGGTGTCAATCCTCTGATTAGCCAGTCTATCCGCTTTGTGGACGTCCTGATGAAGCAGATTGACGAGAAGGAACTGAATCACGCCGAACTGCGTAAAGCATTACCGACAGCTGTCCTGTCTTTCTCCGCAGGAAAAGAGAATCCGTTAGCCTATTTCCTGGCTACCAAGAACATATCCTATCATGACGCTTCCATGAAATTCGGCACGGCTTCCGATTGGGGAATCAATGGAAAGGCGGCGGTTCATGCGCTGAAAGTAGACACGTTGCAACTGGATACCGTTTTCTTCACAGTGAAACAGGACACTACGCTTATGAAGTTGCGTGCCGGAGTGATAAACGGCCCGAAGAATCCGCAATTCTCTTTCACCACTACCTTGACGGGAGAAATTCGCGACCGCGATGCGGAATTGCTGGTGGATTATAAGAATGGTAAAGGTGAGACTGGCGTATTATTGGGCGTAAACGCCCGCCCTCTGTTCGAAGGACAGGGAAAGGGCAACGGAATAGCTTTTACGCTGATTCCGGAAAAACCGATTGTCGCCTTTCAGCAGTTCCATTTCAACGAGAATCACAACTGGATTTATCTGCATAAGAATATGCGCGTATATGCCAATGTGGATATGTGGGACGAGGAAGGCATGGGCTTTAGGGTTCATTCCATGCAGGGCGATACGGTGTCTTTACAGAATATAGATGTCGAAATACGCAGAATCCGCTTGCAAGAGATTACGAGCGTGTTGCCTTATTTCCCCGAAGTAACCGGATTGTTCTCTTTGGAAGCCCACTATATACAAACTGAAAAAGACTTGCAGCTCTCTGCCGAAGCGTCTATTGACGAACTGACTTACGAACGCCAGCGTATCGGTGACATTGCTTTGGGGGCTACCTGGCTGCCGGGCGAACAGGGAAAACAATATCTCAACGCTTATCTGAACCACGACCAGGTGGAGGTGCTGGTGGCGGATGGAAAATTGCTTCCTACCCGGACGGGCAAAGACAGCCTGGAAGTGAATACGACACTGGAACATTTCCCGCTCCGGGTGGCGAATGCGTTCATTCCCGACCAGATGGTCACTCTGTCCGGTGACATGGACGGAAACTTGAATATCACGGGCAGCACTGAGCAGCCTTTGATAAACGGCGAACTGGTATTGGATAGTGTTGCTGTTTTTTCCAGTCAATATGGCGCACGTTTTGTGTTCGACAACCGCCCCGTGCAGATAAAGAACAACCGGCTGTTATTCGATAAATTCGCCATTTATACTACATCGAAGAATCCGTTTACCATTGACGGTTATGTCGATTTCCGTGATATGAGTCGTCCGATGGCGAATTTGAATATGCTGGCACAGAATTATACATTGCTGGATGCCAAACGCACCCGTGAAAGTCTGGTCTACGGTAAAGTATTTGCCGACTTCCGGGCAACGGTGAAGGGACCTTTGGACGGACTGAATATGCGTGGGAATGTAAGTCTCTTGGGCAATACCGATGTCTCCTATGTCTTGACAGATTCACCTTTGACAGTGCAGGACCGCTTGGGAAGTCTGGTTACCTTTACCTCATTCAGCGATACCACGACTGTCGTCCGACAGGAAGTGCCGACCGTCTCGTTAGGAGGACTGGATATGGTAATGATGGTGCATATCGACCCGTCCGTCCGCGTGAAAGTCGACTTGGATGCAAGCAATGACAACCGCATCGAACTGGAAGGTGGTGGTGACCTCTCCATGAAATATACTCCGCAAGGTGACTTGACCCTGACGGGACGCTATACTTTGAGTGGCGGCTTGATGAAATATGCCTTACCGGTGATTGCCGCGAAAGAATTTGCCATTGACAATGGCAGCTATGTGGAATGGACGGGAAATCCGATGGATCCGATGCTGAACTTCAAGGCGACCGACCGCATCCGTGCGTCCGTCTCCGAAGGGGAGAATGGCGGAAGCCGCATGGTTAATTTCGATGTCTCTGTCGTTGTCAAGAACCGTTTGGATAATCTTTCGTTTGCGTTCGATGTCTCAGCTCCCGAAGATGCGACTGTGCAAAATGAGTTGACTGCCATGGGGGCGGAAGAGCGTGGTAAGCAAGCCCTGTATATTATGGTGATGAAAACCTATCTCGGCACCGGCCCGATTGGCGGCGGTGGTGGCGGACTTGGCAAGTTGAACATGGGTTCTGCCTTGACTTCCGTATTGAGCAGCCAGATAAACTCATTGATGGGCAATCTGAAAAATGCGAGTCTATCCGTGGGTGTCGAAGACCACGATGACTCGGAGACAGGAAGCAAACGTACGGATTACAGTTTCCGTTATTCGCAACGTCTGTTCAACAACCGCTTCCAGATTGTAATCGGCGGTAAGGTGTCTCAGGGTGAGAATGCGACGAATGATGCCGAATCCTTTATCGACAACATTTCTTTGGAATATCGTCTGGACAGAACCGGAACCCGCTATATCCGTCTGTTCTATGACAAGAACTATGAGAGTGTGCTCGAAGGCGAGATTACGGAAACCGGAGTCGGTATCGTGCTTCGCAAGAAGTTGGACAAACTAAGTGAGTTGTTTATCTTTAAGAAAAAGAAGTGAAGAAACAAGAATAAAGAAATAAGAAGCAAGGATGAAAGCTATACATATAAAAATATTGGCTGTTTGCCTGATAAGTGTAGTAGTATCGGCATGTTCGGTGACGAAACATCTCCCCGAAGGGGAAGTGCTTTATACCGGAAGCAAGACTGTCATATTGAATAAATCGACAACGCCCGTAGGAGTAACGGCTCTGACGGAAATAGATGCAGCCCTTGATAAAACACCCAGTACGAAGATGCTTGGCGGTATGTTGCCTATTCCCTTTAAAATGTGGATGTACAATAACTTCGTGAAATACAAGAAGGGATTCGGCAAATGGATGTTCAATCGTTTTGCCGCAAACCCGCCCGTGTTTATTTCTACGGTCAATCCGGAGGTGCGTGTGAAGGTGGCTACCAACTTACTGCGTGATTATGGCTATTTCAATGGCAAGGTAGCTTATGAAACGATTGTTGACAAGCAAGACAGTCTGAAAGCAAGTCTTGTCTATACGGTGGATATGAAAAATCCTTATTTTATTGATACGGTGTATTATCAGCGTTTCACTCCCCAGACTCTGCGGATTATGGAGCGAGGACGTCGGATGTCTTATATCAGTCCGGGCGAACAGTTCAACGTAGTAGACTTGGACGAAGAATGTACCCGCATCAGCACTTTATTACGTAATCGTGGATATTTTTATTTCCGTCCTGACTATATGACTTATCAGGCGGATACTACTTTGATACCCGGCGGGCATATCAGCCTTCGCCTGATTCCCGTTCCAGGATTGCCTGCCGCGGCACAACGTCCTTATTACTTAGGCGATGCCTCTGTCTATTTGTTTGGAAAGAACGGAGAAGCCCCGGATGACAGCATGATGTACAAGAACCTGAATATTCACTATTACAAGAAATTGCAGGTTCGCCCTAATATGCTTTATCGTTGGCTCAATTATCAGCAGTTTGTACGCAACGCGCAAATGCGTGCTTCCAACCGTACCCGGCTTTACAGCCAGTATCGCCAGGAACAGGTACAGGAAAAACTCAGTCAGTTAGGGATATTCAGCTATATGGATATACAATACGCCCCCAAAGATACGACAGCTGTCTGTGATACGTTGGACATTACAATGCAGGCGACTTTCGCCAAACCTTTGGATGCGGAACTGGAACTGAACGTAGTAACTAAAAGTAATGACCAAACCGGTCCCGGCGCCTCATTCGGTGTCACCCGGAATAATGTGTTCGGTGGCGGTGAAAGCTGGAATGTAAAACTGAAAGGTTCTTACGAATGGCAGACCGGCGGTGGAGAGAAAAGTTCGTTGATGAACAGTTGGGAAATGGGTATATCCACTTCTTTGACTTTTCCGAGAGTCGTTTTCCCGCGTTTCAGTAAAAGGGAATTTGACTTTCCCGCCACGACTACTTTCCGTCTGTATATCGACCAACTGAACCGGGCTAGATACTACAAACTGTTATCCTTCGGCGGAAACGCGACCTACGATTTCCAACCGACACGTACCAGCCGTCACAGTATCACGCCTTTCAAACTGACATTCAACGTACTCCAGCACCAGTCGGAAGAGTTTAAAAAGATTGCCGCTGACAATCCTGCGTTATATGTCAGTCTTGACAATCAGTTCATTCCGGCCATGGAGTACACCTATACGTATGATAACGCGTCTGTGCGTAGAGTGAAGAATCCTATCTGGTGGCAATCCACCATAACTTCTGCCGGAAACGTGACCGCTACCATCTACCGGGCTTGCGGCCGGCCGTACAACGAGGAAGGAAAGAAACTTCTGGGTGCCCCCTTCTCCCAGTTTATGAAATTCAATACGGAATTTCGCCATCTGTGGAATATAGACAAGAATAATAAGCTTGCCTCTCGTGTAGCCTTGGGTGCTCTTTTCGCATACGGCAACGCTACGATTGCCCCATACAGCGAACAATTCTATGTCGGTGGTGCCAACAGTATCCGTGCTTTTACAGTGCGTAGTATCGGTCCCGGTGGCTATCACCCGAAAGACAGCAAATATTCTTATCTTGACCAGATAGGTACATTCCGCTTCGAGGCAAACGTCGAGTATCGTTTCCGTATCTTCAAGAGTATCTGGGGAGCTACCTTCCTCGATGCCGGCAACGTCTGGCTGATGCGCAAGGACGAGGCTCGTCCCGACTCGCAGCTCCGTCTGAAAACTTTCCCGAAACAGATTGCTTTAGGAACAGGTGTCGGCTTCCGCTACGATATGGATATCCTCGTCTTCCGTCTCGACCTCGGTATTCCTTTGCATCTGCCGTATGATACGGAACGAAGTGGCTATTACAATGTTACCGGAGCCTTCTTAAAGAATTTGGGAATACATTTTGCTATCGGGTATCCGTTTTAATGTTCTTTCTTTGTCTTGAAACAAAGAAAGTTTTTGTACATTTGCAAACGAAATCTGATGCCGTTGACATCACTAACCTTTTAATATTACACAATTTATGAAACCAACTTTATTCTTATTGGCAGCCGGTATGGGCAGCCGTTATGGAGGCTTGAAACAATTGGACGGTCTGGGTCCTAATGGCGAAACTATTATGGATTATTCTATCTATGATGCCATCAATGCCGGATTTGGCAAACTTGTATTTGTAATCCGCAAAGATTTTGAGCAAGATTTCCGTGATAAAATTATTTCCAAATACGAAGGTCACATTCCTTGCGAACTGGTATTTCAATCAATCGACGATCTTCCGGAAGGCTTTACTTGCCCGGCAGACCGTACCAAACCTTGGGGTACTAACCATGCAGTGATGATGGGCGCTGATGTGATTAAGGAACCGTTTGCAGTGATCAACTGCGATGACTTCTATGGTCGCGATTCTTTCCAGGTAATGGGTAAATTCCTTTCCGCTCTTCCTGAAAATTCAAAGAACGTTTATTCGATGGTAGGTTTCCGTGTAGGAAATACATTGAGTGAAAGCGGTACGGTATCTCGCGGTATCTGTAGTACCGACACTAAAGGATTGTTGACATCTGTAGTAGAACGTACAAAAATCCAACGTATGGACGGTGAAGTGAAGTACATTGATGACAATGGCGAATGGACAGCTACTCCTGACACTACTCCGGTTAGTATGAATTTCTGGGGATTCACTCCTGATTACTTCGCTTACAGCCAGGAATTCTTCAAGGCTTTCCTTAGCGATCCGAAGAATATGGAAAATCTGAAGAGCGAGTTCTTCATCCCATTGATGGTAGATAAATTGATTAATGACGGAACTGCAACGGTTGAGGTGCTGGATACTACCAGCAAGTGGTTCGGTGTGACTTATCCGGAAGACCGTCAGAGCGTAGTAGACAAGATTCAGGCATTGGTTGATGCCGGTGAATATCCTGCTAAGTTGTTCTAAAGAAGAGCCATTGATTAAGATAGAGAGCAGTCATTTATAAGAATGACTGCTTTTTTGTTTTTCATAACGTATCATACTAAGTAGTATCTAATAAATATTCAGTATCTTTGCGGTCCAAAATGTTATAAATCAGAAGCAGAAGTGATTTCAGTAGAAGGATTATCAGTAGAATTTAATGCGACGCCGCTTTTTGAGGACGTCAGCTATGTAATTAATAAGAAGGACCGCATTGCGTTGGTCGGCAAGAATGGCGCCGGCAAATCAACCATGCTGAAGATATTGGCCGGTTTGCAGTCGCCGACACACGGAGTGGTAGCTACTCCGAAAGATGTAACCATCGGATATTTGCCGCAGGTCATGATTCTTTCCGACAGCCGGACAGTGATGGGAGAGGCGGAACTGGCGTTCGAACATATATTTGAACTTCAGGCAAAACTGGAACGGATGAATCAGGAATTGGCCGAACGGACAGACTATGATTCGGAAGAATATCACCAGTTGATAGACCGTTTCACGCATGAAAACGACCGGTTCCTGATGATGGGCGGTACGAACTATCAGGCGGAAATCGAACGGACACTTCTCGGACTGGGATTCAGCCGGGAAGATTTGGAACGCCCTACTTCAGAATTCTCCGGTGGATGGCGTATGCGTATCGAATTGGCAAAATTGCTTTTACGACGCCCGGACGTGCTTCTGCTCGATGAGCCGACCAATCACCTCGATATAGAAAGTATCCAATGGCTGGAAAACTTTTTGTCTACACGTGCCAATGCTGTCGTATTAGTCAGCCACGATCGTGCGTTCCTGAATAACGTAACTACCCGTACCATCGAAATCACCTGCGGTCAGATTTACGACTACAAAGTGAAGTACGATGAGTTTGTAGTCCTGCGTAAAGAACGCCGTGAACAGCAACTCCGTGCTTACGAAAATCAGCAGAAACAAATACAGGATACGGAAGACTTTATCGAACGCTTCCGCTATAAGGCGACGAAAGCCGTACAAGTACAAAGCCGTATCAAGCAACTGGAAAAGATAGACCGCATCGAAGTGGACGAAGAAGATAATTCCGCCTTGCGTTTAAAATTCCCTCCAGCCAGCCGTAGCGGAAACTATCCCGTGATTTGCGAAGATGTGCGCAAAGCGTATGGCAGCCATGTCGTTTTTCATGATGTCAACCTGACTATCAACAGGGGAGAGAAAGTTGCTTTCGTCGGGAAGAATGGAGAAGGTAAGTCTACCTTGGTGAAATGTATCATGGATGAAATAGATTTCGAAGGTAAATTAACGATCGGACATAATGTGCAAATCGGTTATTTTGCGCAGAACCAAGCACAAATGTTGGATGAGAACCTGACTGTATTTGATACCATCGACCGTGTAGCCACAGGAGATATCCGTCTGAAGATACGTGATATACTGGGAGCTTTCATGTTTGGAGGCGAGGCTTCGGATAAAAAGGTGAAAGTCCTTTCCGGAGGAGAACGTACGCGATTGGCAATGATTAAACTTCTGCTGGAACCCGTAAACCTACTGATTCTGGACGAACCGACCAATCATCTGGATATGCGTTCGAAAGATGTTTTGAAGGAAGCTATCCGCGAATTTGACGGAACTGTGATTCTTGTCAGCCACGACCGTGATTTTTTGGATGGGCTTGCGACTAAAGTATATGAGTTTGGTGGTGGACTTGTAAAAGAACACCTTGGAGGCATCTATGAATTCTTGCAAAAGAAAAAGATAGATAGCTTGAACGAGCTTCAGAAAGGAGCGGGACTGTCGGCTTCTCCTACGGCTTCAGCTAAAGGTAATCAACCCGAAACCGTTCAGCCTTCGGAGAATAAGCTCTCTTACGAAGCCCAGAAAGAACTAAATAAGAAGATCAAGAAACTCGAACGCCAGGTGGCGGACTGTGAGGCTTCGATAGAGGAAACCGAATCCGCGATTGCTATCGTAGAAGCGAAGATGGCAACCCCCGAAGGAGCTTCGGACATGAAACTGTATGAACAACATCAGAAATTGAAGCAGCAGTTGGATGTCATTGTTGAAGAGTGGGAGCGGGTTTCGATGGAACTGGAAGAAGTGAAAGGCTAGAACTTCCTTTTAGATAGCATGATAATTCTATAATTATTATATTGAATATGAAAGTAACCAAGTATTTACCAATTCTTGCCGTATGCCTTATGACAACAGGATGTAACAGTAAGAAAGAGGCCGTGCTGACGTCCGGTATCGACCTTGCTAATCTGGATACCACGGCTATGCCGGGTACAAGTTTTTATCAATATGCCTGTGGAGGTTGGATAAAAGACCATCCGCTGACAGACGAATATTCACGTTTCGGAACATTCGACATGTTGCGCGAAAACAGCCGCGAGCAATTGAAAGCACTGATTGCCGAACTGGCTGCGAAGACAGATAACGCTCCGGGCAGTGCCGCTCAAAAAGTGGGCGACCTTTACAACATCGCAATGGATAGCGTGAAGCTGAACCAGGAAGGTGTAGCTCCGATTAAGGCTGAACTGGAAGCTATCGACGCACTCAAGGATAAGAACGAAATCTATGCATATATTGCTGAGAGCCAGAAGAAAGGCATCCGTCCTTACTTCACCATGTTTGTAAGTGCGGATGATATGAACAGTTCCATGAATATGGTGCAGACCTATCAGGGCGGTATCGGAATGGGACAGCGTGACTATTATCTGGAGGATGACGAGCAGACTAAAAATATCCGTAATAAATATCAGGAACATATCGCCAAAATGTTCCAGCTGGCAGGTTATGATGAGGCTACTGCACAGAAAGCTGTGAAAGCGGTGATGAATATCGAAACCCGCCTGGCGAAAGCCGCTCGTTCACAAGTGGAATTGCGTGACCCTCATGCCAACTATAACAAGATGGATAGGGCGACGTTGAAAAAGAACTTTCCTACTTTTGACTGGGATACTTATTTCACCGTTTCCGGTTTGAAAGATTTGGAAGAAGTAAACATTGGTCAGCCTGCTGCCATGAAGGAAGTAGCCGATGTGATTAATACCGTATCACTGGACGAACAGAAACTGTACCTCCAATGGGGATTGATAGATGCCGCCGCTTCTTACCTGAGCGACGATTTTGAAGCACAAAACTTCGACTTCTACAGCCGGACAATGTCTGGCAAGAAAGAAATGCAACCTCGCTGGAAACGTTCCGTGAGCACTGTAGATGGTGTACTTGGCGAAGTGGTAGGACAGATGTATGTAGAGAAGTACTTCCCGGCTGCCGCCAAAGAACGTATGGTTACATTGGTGAAGAACCTGCAAACTTCTTTAGGAGAACGTATCAAAGGTCTGGAATGGATGAGTGAGCCGACCAAGGAGAAAGCTTTGGAAAAACTGGCTACCTTCCATGTAAAGATAGGTTACCCGGATAAATGGAAAGATTACTCCGCACTGGAGATTAAAAACGATTCTTACTGGGCAAACATCGAACGTGCCAGCCAATGGGATTACAATGAAATGATTGCCAAAGCCGGCAAGCCGGTCGACAAGGAAGAATGGCTGATGACACCGCAAACTGTCAACGCATACTATAACCCGACTACCAACGAAATCTGCTTCCCCGCAGCCATCCTGCAACCGCCATTCTTTGACATGAATGCAGATGACGCGATGAACTACGGTGCTATCGGAGTCGTTATCGGACATGAAATGACGCACGGATTCGACGATCAGGGACGTCAATATGACAAAGACGGAAACTTGAAAGACTGGTGGACGGAAGAAGACGCTAAGAAGTTTGAAGAACGGGCACAGGTGATGGTTAACTTCTTTGACAGTATCGAAGTGGCTCCGGGCGTACAGGCTAACGGTCAATTGACCTTGGGAGAAAACATTGCCGACCACGGCGGTCTGCAAGTTTCCTACCAGGCATTCAAGAACGCGACAGCTGCCGCTCCTCTCGAAACTGTTGACGGATTTACTCCCGAACAGCGTTTCTTCCTTGCCTACGCTAATGTATGGGCAGGAAATATCCGTCCGGAAGAAATTCTCCGGTTGACCAAACTCGACCCTCACTCGTTAGGCAAATGGCGTGTAGACGGTGCACTTCCTCAAATCGGAACATGGTATGAAGCATTTCATATTACCGAGCAAGACCCGATGTTCGTTCCTAAAGACAAACGTGTGTCTATCTGGTAATAGTTTTTGAATAGAAACCGGCTTTGCGAAGAAGCGTTGATTTTTCATATAGAAGAGTCAACGCTTTTTTTTATTAATTCACACCTTATTTATTACGTACGATAAACAATATTTCGTAACTTTGCACATCAAATACTTAATAAGCAATTCAATGTCAGAGTCTAAAAGAATAAAAACAGCATTGGTATCTGTATACCACAAAGAAGGTTTGGACGAAATTATTACCAAACTTCATGAAGAGGGAGTAGAGTTTCTGTCAACAGGCGGGACTCGCCAGTTTATTGAATCATTGGGATATCCCTGTAAGGCGGTGGAAGATTTGACTACTTACCCTTCTATCCTCGGTGGTCGGGTAAAGACATTACATCCGAAAATCTTCGGAGGTATCCTTTGCCGTCGCGGACTGGAACAGGATATGCAACAGATTGAGAAATATGAAATTCCCGAGATAGATTTGGTAATTGTTGACTTGTATCCGTTCGAAGCTACCGTAGCTTCCGGTGCATCTGAAGCAGACATTATTGAAAAAATCGATATAGGCGGAATCTCTCTGATTCGTGCCGCAGCCAAGAACTATAATGATGTAATCATCGTAGCTTCTCAAGCTCAATACAAACCGTTATTGGATATGTTGATGGAGCACGGTGCCACTTCTTCACTTGAAGAACGCCGCTGGATGGCCAAAGAAGCGTTTGCCGTTTCTTCCCACTACGACTCGGCTATCTTCAATTATTTCGATGCCGGCGAAGGCTCTGCTTTCCGTTGTTCGGTGAACAATCAAAAGCAACTCCGTTACGGTGAAAACCCGCATCAGAAAGGTTATTTCTACGGAAATCTGGAAGCAATGTTCGACCAGATTCACGGAAAAGAAATCTCTTATAATAATCTTCTCGACATCAACGCAGCCGTTGACTTGATTGACGAATTCGATGACCTTACTTTCGCTATCCTGAAACATAACAATGCTTGTGGTCTGGCTTCACGCCCTACCGTATTGGAAGCATGGAAAGACGCATTGGCAGGTGACCCGGTTTCTGCTTTCGGCGGCGTGCTGATTACCAACGGTGTTATCGACCAGGAAGCAGCCGAAGAAATCAACAAGATTTTCTTCGAAGTGATTATAGCACCGGATTATGATGTGGATGCACTCGAAATCCTGGGACAGAAAAAGAACCGCATCATCCTCGTCCGCAAGGAAGCCAAATTGCCGAAGAAGCAATTCCGTGCCTTGTTGAACGGCGTGTTGGTGCAGGATAAAGATACTAATATTGAAACGGTAGCCGACCTGAAAACCGTGACAGACAAAGCTCCTACTCCGGAAGAAGTGGAAGATATGTTGTTTGCCAACAAAATTGTGAAGAACAGCAAGTCCAACGCCATTGTATTGGCAAAAGGCAAACAGCTTCTTGCAAGCGGTGTAGGACAGACTTCACGTGTAGACGCATTGAAACAAGCAATTGAAAAAGCTAAATCATTTGGTTTCGACCTGAATGGTGCAGTGATGGCTTCGGATGCCTTCTTCCCCTTCCCCGACTGTGTGGAAATTGCGGATAAGGAAGGTGTTACGGCTGTTATCCAACCGGGAGGTTCGGTAAAAGACGACCTGTCATTTGCTTATTGCAATGAGCACGGTATGGCGATGGTGACTACTGGTATCCGTCATTTTAAACACTAAAAAATAAGAATTAAGAATGGGATTGTTTTCTTTTACACAAGAAATTGCGATGGACTTGGGTACAGCCAATACCATCATCATCACGAATGGAAAGATCGTGGTGGATGAGCCTTCGGTTGTAGCTTTGGATCGCCGTACTGATAAGATGATTGCCGTTGGGGAAAAGGCGAAGTTGATGCATGAAAAGACCCACGAAAACATACGCACCATCCGTCCGTTGAGGGACGGTGTAATTGCCGACTTCTATGCTTGCGAGCAGATGATGCGCGGTCTGATTAAGCGGGTGAATACCCGCAACCACTTGTTTTCACCCTCTCTCCGTATGGTGATTGGTGTTCCTTCGGGAAGTACGGAAGTCGAACTCCGTGCTGTCCGTGACTCTGCCGAACATGCCGGCGGACGTGACGTTTATCTGATTTTTGAACCGATGGCTGCGGCAATCGGTATCGGTATCGATGTGGAAGCGCCGGAAGGGAACATGATCGTTGATATAGGTGGCGGTTCAACGGAAATTGCTGTAATTTCTTTAGGCGGTATCGTATCCAACAACTCCATCCGTGTTGCCGGTGATGACCTGACCGCAGATATTCGCGAATACATGAGCCGTCAGCACAATGTGAAAGTCGGCGAGCGTATGGCGGAACGTATCAAGATAAACGTAGGGGCAGCCTTGACCGAATTGGGCGAAGGTGCTCCCGAAGATTATATCGTTCGCGGTCCGAACCGTATCACGGCTCTTCCGATGGAAGTACCCGTATGCTATCAGGAAGTGGCTCACTGTCTGGAGAAATCAATTTCGAAGATTGAAACAGCTATTCTGAGTGCATTGGAGAGCACTCCACCCGAACTCTATGCGGATATTGTGCACAATGGTATTTATCTTTCCGGTGGCGGTGCATTGCTTCGTGGATTGGACAAGCGGTTGACTGATAAGATCAATATTCCTTTCCACATTGCGGAAGACCCTTTGCACGCTGTTGCCAAAGGTACAGGAGTTGCGTTAAAGAATGTAGACCGTTTCTCCTTCTTAATGAGATAAGTCAGGGATGAGGAATTTAATAAACTTCCTTCTGAAATACAATTACTGGTTTCTCTTTATCATATTAGAGGTAGCCAGTTTTGTTTTGTTATTTCGGTTCAACCGCTATCAGCAGAGTAGCTATTTTACTTCTGCCAATACGGTTGTGGGGGCGGTTTATGAAGTCTCGGGAGGTATTTCCTCTTATTTTCATCTGAAATCGGTCAATGAAGACTTGCTGGACCGCAACATGCTGCTTGAACAGCAAATCACAAACCTGGAGAAAGCGTTGAAAGAACGTCAGGTCGATTCGGTGACAGTCAGCAGTATCCGCCAAATGCCGCAGAATGATTACCAACTGTTTAAGGCGCATGTGATAAAGAACAGTCTGACACAGCCTGATAACTACATTACCCTTGATAAGGGTTCTTCTTCCGGCATCCGTCCCGAGATGGGAGTGGTAGACGGCAATGGTATTGTAGGTATTGTGTATGAGACATCTCCGTCCTATTCGGTCGTGATTTCTGTGTTGAACAGCAAGTCCAATATAAGTTGTAAGATAATAGGCAGTGATTACTTCGGTTATCTGAAGTGGGAGCACGGGGATTCGCGCTACGCCTATCTGAAAGACCTGCCCCGCCATGCGGAATTCAATTTGGGAGATACAGTAGTGACCAGTGGTTTCTCAACCGTATTCCCGGAGGGTATCATGGTAGGTACGGTAGATGACATGGCCGACTCCAACGACGGACTATCCTATCTGTTGAAAATCAAGCTGGCTACCGATTTCGGAAAACTCAGCGATGTGCGTGTAGTAGCCCGCAACGGCCAGGAGGAACAGATGAAACTTGAAAACAAGGCAACGAAACAATGATTATCACCTATATACATAGAATCGGATGGTTTATCGGCTTGGTACTTCTTCAGGTGCTTATCCTGAATAACGTGCATATAGCGGGATACGCTACCCCCTTTCTCTATATTTACTTTATACTGAAGTTCAGCTCCGGCACTTCACGGAATGAACTGATGCTGTGGGCTTTCTTTTTCGGACTTACCGTCGACGTATTTGCCGATACTCCGGGAATGAATGCGGCTGCCACGGTGTTGTTTGCTTTTCTGCGCCCTTCGTTGCTGCGTCTGTTTACTCCCCGTGACAACCTGGACAGCTTCATCCCTTCTTTCAAGACAATAGGAATCACTCCTTTCCTGAAATATACTACTGCAAGTGTTTTTGTGCATAGCTTGGCACTACTCTTTATTGAGTTTTTCTCGTTTTCCAGCATTTGGCTGTTGCTGTTGCGGGTGCTGCTCTGCACCATTCTGACTGTAACTTGTATTGTGGCTGTTGAAGGTATAAGGAAGTAAAGATGGCAAAAGATTATAGATTAGAGAAACGCAAATTTGTTATCGGCGGCATTGCTCTGTCCATTGTCCTGATTTATCTGGTACGGCTTTTCGTATTGCAGATTACAACGGATGACTATAAGAAGAATGCCGACAGTAATGCTTTTTTTAATAAGATACAGTATCCCTCGCGCGGAGCTATCTACGACCGTTCAGGTAAACTGCTGGTATTCAACCAGCCTGCCTATGATATTTCGATTGTCCCGAAGGAAGTCGAGAATTTGGATACGCTTGACCTGTGCCAGTCACTGAATATCACCCGTGCCCAATTCCTGAAGATTATGAGCGATATGAAAGACCGTCGCCGCAATCCGGGGTATTCCCGCTATACCAACCAGTTATTCATGTCGCAGCTTTCGGCAGAAGAATGTGGTGTCTTTCAGGAAAAGCTGTTTAAATTCCGTGGCTTTTATGTCCAGCGGCGTACAATCCGTCAATATTCCTACAATGCCGCCGCACACGCTTTGGGAGACATCGGAGAGGTTTCTGCCAAAGAAATGGAAGCGGATGAGGATGGATACTACACTCGTGGCGATTATGTCGGCAAGTTGGGGGTGGAGAAATCATATGAAAAGTATCTGCGTGGAGAGAAAGGAATTGAAATCTTGCTGCGTGATGCGCACGGCCGTATCCAAGGACATTATATGGATGGCGAATACGACCGTCCTTCCGTCCCCGGTAAGAATCTGACATTAAGCCTGGATATTGATTTGCAGATTTTGGGCGAACGTTTATTGAAGAATAAAATTGGAAGTATCGTTGCCATCGAACCGGAAACCGGTGAAATCCTCTGTCTGGTATCTTCTCCGAACTACGACCCGCATCTGATGATTGGCCGTCAGCGCGGTAAAAACCATCTGATGTTGCAGCGCGACAAGATGAAGCCTCTGCTGAACCGTGCTTTGATGGGAGTTTACCCGCCGGGGTCTACCTTTAAGACTGCACAAGGCTTGACCTTTCTGCAAGAAGGCATTATCACCGAGCAAAGTCCGACGTTTCCCTGTTCGCGTGGTTTCCATTATGGCAGGCTGACAGTTGGTTGCCATGCTCACGGAGCACCGATTCCGTTGATACCGGCTATCGCTACATCGTGCAACTCCTACTTCTGTTGGGGGCTGTTCCGTATGTTCGGCGATCGTAAATACGGCTCACCGCAAAATGCTATTACCGTTTGGAAAGACCACATGGTTTCGCAAGGATTCGGTTACAAGCTGGGAGTTGACTTGCCGGGGGAGAAACGTGGATTAATCCCAAATGCCCAATTTTATGATAAAGCCTACCGCGGACATTGGAACGGACTGACAGTAATCAGTATCTCTATCGGACAGGGAGAAATCTTGTCTACTCCTCTTCAGATAGCCAACCTGGGGGCGACGATTGCCAACAGGGGATATTTCGTCACACCGCATATCGTGAAGGAAATCCAGGATAACCAGATAGACAGCCTCTATCGTACCCCACGCTATACCACTATTGAGAAGAGACATTACGAATCGGTGGTGGAAGGTATGCGTGCCGCCGCTACGGGCGGTACTTGCCGGATGCTTTCCATGATGGTGCCGGATTTGGAAGCCTGTGGAAAAACGGGTACTGCGCAGAACCGCGGACACGACCACTCGGTATTTATGGGCTTTGCGCCGATGAACAAACCGAAGATTGCTATTGCCGTCTATGTAGAGAACGGCGGATGGGGCGCTACATACGGAGTTCCTTTCGGGGCACTGATGATGGAGCAGTATTTGAAAGGCAAGCTCTCGCCGGAGAACGAATTGAGGGCGGAAGAATTTAGTAACAGAGTGATATTATATGGTAACGAGGAACGATAGTTTGTGGAAAACGCTGGACTGGGTAACGATTTGCATTTATCTGCTCCTGATTGTCGGCGGATGGTTTAGCGTCTGCGGAGCGAGCTATGACTATGGCGAACGCGACTTCCTCGACTTTTCTACCCGTGCCGGAAAACAGTTCGTATGGATTATCTGTTCGTTCGGGTTAGGCTTTGTACTGCTGATGTTGGAAGACCGGATGTATGATATGTTCGCGTACATTATATATATAGGGATGATTCTCTTGCTTATCGTCACTATCTTTATTGCGCCGGACACAAAAGGTTCGCGTTCCTGGCTCGTCATGGGGCCTGTCAGTCTTCAACCCGCCGAATTTGCCAAATTCGCCACTGCCTTGGCGTTGGCAAAATATATGAACGCTTACTCATTCAGCATCAAGAAGGAAAAGTGTGCTTTGATTCTTGGATTGATTATTCTTCTTCCGATGATGCTGATTATCGGTCAGCGGGAAACCGGTTCCGCGTTGGTATATCTTGCCTTTTTCCTGGTTCTCTACCGGGAAGGAATGCCAGGTGTGGTACTCTTTGCCGGAGTATGCGCGGTGATTTATTTTGTGGTCGGCATCCGTTTTGACGAAGTGTTTATAGCTGATACTCCCACGCCATTGGGAGAATTCATCGTATTGCTCCTAGTCTTATTATTTGCTGGAGGCATGGTATGGATATATCGTAAGAAAGCCGTGCCTACCCGCAACATCATTGGCGGAAGCTTGGGGGGATTATTAATCGCCTATCTGATATCCGAATACTGGGTACATTTCAGCTTGGTTTGGGTACAATGGGGGCTTTGTGCGGCGGCGATAGGTTACTTGATTTATCTGGCGTTAAGTGAACGGCAACGCACCTATTTTTTGATAGCCTTGTTCACCATCGGCTCCATCGGATTTCTGTATTCCAGTAACTATGTCTTTGACAATGTATTGGAACCTCATCAGCAAATCCGTATCAAGGTAGTGTTGGGCTTGGAAGAAGATTTGATAGGTGCGGGATATAATGTGAACCAATCCAAGATTGCCATCGGCTCCGGCGGGCTGACTGGAAAAGGTTTCCTGAATGGCACGCAAACCAAATTGAAGTATGTGCCCGAACAAGACACCGACTTTATCTTCTGTACGGTAGGAGAGGAGCAAGGCTTTGTCGGTTCGGCTGCCGTCCTGATAGCTTTTCTTATTCTGATTTTGCGGTTGATATTCCTGTCCGAACGACAACCCTCTACTTTCGGGCGAGTCTATGGTTACTCCGTCGTCAGCATTTTTCTCTTTCACCTATTTATTAATGTCGGTATGGTGCTGGGATTGACCCCGGTTATCGGTATCCCGTTGCCGTTCTTCAGTTACGGTGGATCTTCTTTGTGGGGCTTTACGATATTGCTGTTTATTTTCCTGCGTTTGGATGCAGGGCGGGGAAGAAGGCTCTAGGAGAACTTTTAATTCTCTATGTGTTGTTTCTCAATCCGTATTCCTATGTCATTTATTCCTTGCAATTTCTCGTCTTTCATTCCGCTCATTACCTTAATGGTATAATTGCCCAAATGCAAAGGACGGACGGATTTGACAAATGTTTCTGTCTGATAAACGCTTCCCCATCCTTTCCCTGTCCATCTGCCTGTGGAATCGGCAAGGCTGATGGCGATAGTATCGGTATGCCACACCGTAGAATCCAACATATTCTGAGAAATGAATAAGTGCAAGTCATGATAAGGATAATCTGTCCTGTTGCGGACTTCTGCGAATAACCGGAAAACGGTAGGAAGACTATCAGTGACAGGAATAAGAAAAGAGAGTGTATCACTCTTTCCCCATCCTTCATTGGGAAGGGATTGGTAAGAGTGATACACTGTATTCTCGTTGTTACAGGCTGCTAAACAAGCAGCGAACAGACAAAATAAACTATTTCTGAGAAGGCTTTTCATTATTATTCTGCGGTTTCTCCTGATTCGGATTTCTTTCTGGTCTTTCTCCTCTCTCCGGTCTGGGACGACGTTCCTGCCCTTGTGGACGCTCGGTTCTATCCTGGTCCAGATTCTGCTGTCTATCCTGGTTTCTGGGTCTTTCCTGATTTTGAGAACGTTCTTGGTTCTGCGGACGCTCTTGGCCTTGCGGACGTTCCGGGCGTCTGTTTTCGTTATTCCGTCCTTGATTCTGTCCCCTGTTCCGATTATTGTTATTGTTGTTTCTCGGCCGGTTTTCTCTTTCCCCTCTGTTACCGTTTTCTGATGGCTGCGAGCGGTTATCGTTTTCTCGTTGAGGTTGTTGCGGACGATTCTCCCCTCCTGCTTGTTGTTGCGAGCGGTTATTATTGTTGTTATTTCCTTTTTTCTTCTTTTTGTTATTCCGGTTTCCGTTGTTGCCGCTGTCCTTATTATTCCGGTTACGGTCAAAACGGGTGACACTTTCCTGTTCAAGCAAATCCACCGGTTTCTTCGGTTCCGGCTTTCTTTCTTCTTCGACCAGGCTGTCCGGTTTCACCCCTTTTCTATTCATTGAGATAATCTCGAACGCACGTTTGCCGCTAATCGTCACCAGGTTTGCCGGGAAACTTTTATCTGTAGAATAAGAAATCTGATTGCTCAGAATATCTGCTTTGAAGAAATAGAAGGTGCCGTCCTTCGTTTCCAATTCAATTTCCTTGGAAGGCAGGCGTTTCTGAGCTTCCACATAGCAGTCCACCTCATAGTTCAGACAGCATTTCAATTTCGCACACTGTCCGGCAAGTTTCTGAGGATTCAATGAAATATCCTGATAACGGGCTGCACTGGTAGATACCGATACGAAACTCGTCATCCACGTAGCGCAGCAAAGCTCGCGTCCGCAAGGACCGATACCTCCGATACGTCCCGCTTCCTGGCGCGCACCAATCTGCTTCATTTCGATACGTACACGAAACACTTCTGCCAATACCTTAATCAGTTGGCGGAAATCTACACGCTCGTCCGCAATATAATAGAAGATAGCCTTGTTGCCGTCTCCCTGATACTCCACATCTCCGATTTTCATATTCAGATTGAGATTCAACGCAATCTGACGCGCACGAATCATCGTAGCATGCTCCTTACCTTTGGCTTCGTTGAATTTCTCCATATCCACCGGTTTGGCTTTCCGGTAAACACGCTTGATTTCTGTATCCGCCTTGAAGTTTGCTTTCTTCATTTGCAGCGGAACTAGTCTGCCTGTCAGCGTTACTACACCAATATCATGGCCCGGAGCCGCTTCAACGGCAACGATATCTCCTTTTTCCAGTTTAATCTTGTTGCTGTTGCGGTAATACCCTTTTCGAGTATTCTTAAATTGTACTTCCACCATGTCATTCTCTTCCGCATTGCCCGGAATGTCCGCCAGCCAATCGTAGGTGTTCAGCTTTTTATCTTGTCGGGAGCATCCTTTGCAGCAAAGGCCGCCGCTCCCATTATGAAGTTTATATTCCATAGTTTATATATTTATTATTGCTTCAACAGTACAATCATCTTCAGCGAGAAGTCGAAGAATACCATCTTGGCATTTACATTCTGTTCTATATGTAGTTGCGCTTCGCTTAATTCGTCCATGATGCCTATCACATTCCGTTCGTTGACAAAGGGGGCAAAGCGGGTTGCAAAATTCTGTTCATTAATCGTCATATACGTCAGGTCGCGTTGGTGCAGGTTGAAGATAAAATTCTCCCGAATCATGCGTTGGCAATATTCCAGGAAGTTCTTCTGACGCTCACGTCCCATGCCCGCCACTTGCTCGCTCCACATTTTCATCTCCCTGAGTTTCCGTTGGTAAGACAATCGCATCAGGCTGACAAACAAGTCAAAAAACAATTGGTTCTCTTCATTCAGATGAATCGTTTCGAGTGCCTTGATAAAATTCCCGTTTGCCAGATGGGCAATGGAAATACTGTCGGCAGGTAAAATGTTATATTTCGTCTGTAACACCCGGTCGATGCTGGCTTCATCAATTTTCCGTACATTCATGCGCTGGGTACGGCTTAGGATAGTGGGCAGAATCATGTCCGGTGCTTCCGATACTAATAAGAAAACCGTTTTCTCGGGCGGTTCTTCAAGTAACTTCAGCAGTTTGTTGGCGCATACCGGATGCATCTTTTCCGGCAGCCATACAATCGTAATCTTATGTCCCCCTTCACTGGATTTCAGGCTAAGTTTTTTTAGGATTTCGTCACTCTCTTTGGCGTAAATCAATGCCTGTGAGTTTTCCGCATCCATCTCTCCCAACCAGTGATTGAGGTTAAAGTAAGGATGATTGATAACAAACGGTCGCCAGTCGGCAATATAATCATCGCATACTTCCTTTTTCCCTTTTGCGCTTTTCACGATAGGGAATACGAAATGGACGTCGGGATGCACCAATTTATTGAATTTCACGCAGGACGGACACGTTCCGCAGGCATCAGTCTTTCCCCGATTAGTGCAACTGATGTAACGTGCGTATGCAATAGCCAACGGCATTTTCCCGACCCCTTCCGGTCCGCAAATCAGCTGGGCATGTGGAATACGCCCCTCATTCACTTCCTGAATGAGCCGTTGCTTGATTTCTTCTTGTCCGATTACGTCTCTGAAAAACATATCAATAAATGATTTTGGCTACTTCTTTGATACTGTCTACTGCTCCGATAGAGTAGAAATGAATACTCGGCACTCCATGAGCCATCAACTCCTTGCATTGGGATACACACCATTCGATGCCTACCTGCTCGGCTTCCGCGTCATTCTTGCACTTCAACGCTTCTTTCACCAACTCTTCCGGCAAGTCCACTTTGAAAGTCTTTGGAACCATGCTTAGTTGAGACAGTTTCTTGAACGGCTTGATTCCCGGAATGATAGGTATATTGATACCTGCCGCCTTCGCCTGCTCTACAAACTCAAAATATTTCCTGTTATCGTAGAACAACTGTGTCACGGCATATTCCGCCCCGTTCTCCACTTTTTTCTTCAGCCAGTAAAGGTCTGTCTCGATATTAGGTGCTTCTTCGTGCTTCTCTGGATAACAAGCCACCCCGTATGAAAACGGCGTATTGCTGACTTTCATCTCCGAACCATCCACAAAAATGCCTTTATTGAAATTATTGATTTGTTCCTGCAACTCGATAGCATGATGATAACCGTCGCCTTCCGGTGTAAATGCCGACTCATGTTTCGCTTTGTCACCACGCAATACCAGCAATTCTGTGATATTCAGAAATTGCAGGTCGAGCAGCACATACTCGGTTTCTTCACGTGTGAATCCGCTGCACAGAATATGCGGGACTACTGTAATATTGTATTTATTCTGAATGGCGGCAGCCACGGCAACCGTTCCCGGACGCCTTCTCAAGCGGTTTCTCTGAAACAATCCGTTACCGAGGTCTTTATACACGTATTCGCTGCGGTGGGTAGTGATATTGATATATTTCGGGTCAAATTCCCGAAGCGTATCGATTGTCTGATATAACTTTTCTATTCCCGTTCCTTTCAGCGGTGGAAGTATCTCGAAAGAAAAAGCGGTTTTCTTGTTGCTATGTATTAAATCAATTACTTTCATTCTTTTTTTGCTAATGTTCGTTATCTACTTGGATTAAACGTGCATATTGGGACAAAAATACGAAAAAAGAAAGATTTCTTCTTGATTTACTCTAAAATAGTTTTGTTTTATCGTATTATTATAGATAAAAGAGGAAATATCCCCTATAGGATATGCCCTCTCTTATCTAATCATTGTTATATCAGAATTTATTTTTCGATGCAGAAGTTTTTTCTTATCTATGCAAGCGTAAATAAGGCTGAGTCCTCTCTTCGTAAGAACTGAATATAGATACAACAGATCTTGTAGAGAAAATACGGATAAAATAGTAGCAACTTCCACAAAAGTTTTTCTCTCTTGTTGTTTCAAGATAAAGGGCTTTTCTGTATGCAATATGCCTTGCGTTTGCCCTGCTTGGCCCTGGCTTTGGAAGACTTTTACACTAGAATAAAAAAAGCAAAAACATTTCTCATATTCTCATAGTAACGCATATTTGCCTGATTACTAAATGTATAAAGAATGAGAATAAAATTGTTTACATGCATTTCTCATGGTTTTATTAAGAAAACGCGCTTAAAACAATGCATTTCTCATACCATTACCGGCATTTCTCATACATCAAAAACAGTATTCCTATAATCTGATCATTAACACTTAATAGACTGTAGCAAAACTGCCGCTCATTTTTATTATAACTAACTGACAACCAAAGATTATACTACTGTAATCAATAGATTTTCAATAAGACATCTCTATCGTTTCACTCCAGTGAACAGATTCGTGCACCCGAGTACACAAATCTATCCACTCGAGTGAAACGGTCTGTCCACTGGAGTGGAAAGATACGTATGAAGGCAGAAAAACACAACAATGTCTGTTGTAAAAGATATGTTATCTACCGATTCAACATACAAACTACGGTTATATTATCCTATACATATTAGTATCCTGAAACAAGGACAAGCATAATATACAGTATGAGAAATGCGAAACAAAGTATGAGAAATACATGTAAATATTTTAATTCTCATAGTTTATACTTCTAATTATCAGTCGAATACTATTCCTTGGAGCAGGGTGGAATTGACCTGAGTCTGAACAAATGGGCGGAACTCGT